>WNFV01000145.1_pt1 | contig 95362 bp, 90 predicted proteins | sample 5400101 | NCBI WGS metagenome assembly WNFV01 (sample SAMN13153361, study PRJNA577476) | soil metagenome | isolation source: 115 cm soil or saprolite under grassland replicate 1 | place: USA:California | collected 2016-06-15
TGTGCTGCTGTACCGGTTGGGAGCCGTTTTCATGCCCGTGCTATCGTTCTCCCCGGTTCCAGTGAGCGCCGCTAGCTCAACTGGCAGAGCAGCGGACTCTTAATCCGCGGGTTCGGGGTTCGAGTCCCTGGCGGCGCACTTCTGATCAAGGCTCTGACCTGGTGGTTCTCTCCAGATCAGAGCCATTTTCATGTCCATAGTGGACGGTTGTGTGCTCCGTGTGTGCTCCGGAGCACAAGTATGGTCGGGGTCGCTGGCGGGCGGGGCGGACCAGGCGGCGTGCGGCCGGGTCACGGGTGATGGCCACGATGGCGGCGGCGGACCTGAACGTTGTCGTTGTGGGCGGCCGGATTCGCCGCTCGTTGGCCGCCGCGTCTGGGCGTTTACGGTCCGCCGTGGGCGAGGGCGGCCGGATTCCTTGTGACGCCTCGATGGCAGTCCGCTGGGTCGATGCGCCGGAGCCGAGTTCGCCGTGCGCGGGAGTGCGTCGATGTCGGCGTCGAGGGTGAACAGCTGCCGGCGTGGGCTCGATCGGTGGCGGCGATTACTAGGCTGCCCTGCATGGGTAGCGGGCCGCGGCGAAGCCGCCGGGTGAGGATCAAGGCCGAGGCGATTGTTGAGATCACCGACGAGACGGCCGTGATCGAGGCGGCGCTGGCGCGGATGTCGGTGGCGTGGAGTTCAGCCGACGCGGCGAACGTGAGGCGGAGCAGGCGGAGATCAAGAGTGATGCGGTCGCGGCGGTGGGTTGGCTTGTCGACTCGTTCGCCCTGCTTCCCGACGTGCCGGGCGCGCAGGTGGTCAGCTGCACGGACCGGGTTACGGAGGTCGACGAGGCTGGTGTGGAGCTGTCCGCCGATCCGGACTTCGTGGCCCTGTTCCCGGTCTGCCGGTGTGGCCGGGACTCTTGCGACGCGTGCGGTGGGCACCAGTTGACCCCGCGTACCGCGGCGGTGTTGTGGACGGTGGCGCAGATCCTGGCCGACCAGGGATTCGACGACATCGTTGCGCACGGAGACGAACCGGCGGTCGACGACGACGATTGGGCGCTGTTCGGCCGGTACCCGCGGATCACGTGGCGGCAGGACGCGGTGTGGCGGCGTCAGGCCGCCCGTGCCTTCGACGACCTGACCGGGGACGTCGCGGCGGGCGGCCGAGGACGGCTGGGGCGGGCTGGATGACATGCTTCCACGGCTGCCCGAGCATCCCGACGACCACGACTGGAGCATGGCCAGCGAGGTGTTCTTCCAGGACCACGACATCCTGGACCTGTTCGACGTCGAGATGGACGGCGTGGAGGATCCGGACAGCGAGCACAACCGGGCCATGGGGATGGGCGACTACCGCCCGCAGGCGTGGTTTCGCACCTTCTTGAACATGGACCCGCGAGACGGACGCAGGACCTTCCGCCGCTGAACCACGCCCCGGGGCGGCCTTCGGGCCGACGCCGGCTCTGGCATCCTCACCGTCATGGGGGAGCACGACGACGCCGCTGGGCTGCGCGACGTCTCCGGGCCGCGCGAGGAGATCAGCCCGCAGCGGGAGGCAGCACTGCTGGAGGCGACGCTGCGCTACCAGATCAGTGTTGATCCCAGCCAGGTCGGACCCGTGCTCGATTTGGCCGCGGTCGGGATCGTCAACAGCGCCTGGCGCAACAGTCCGGTGGAGGACTGGCACGCCGGAGACGGGCCGCTGACCGACGGCGAGATGCTGCGGGTCAACGCGCACACCACCTGGCGGGTCCGGGAGGTGGTGCGACGCTGGCGGGCCGAGATGGGTCTGACCGCCCGGTCACCGATGGCCGCGGTGGACGGGCTCGACACGGATCATGTGGGGTGGCTGGCCGTGCGGATCTTCCGGTGGCTGGTCAACCCGGGTCGCCGGTTACCGACCGGGGTCACCCTGGCCGACCTGGCCGGCGCCGACCTGGATGAGTTCACCGAACACGTGGACGGCATGCTGGGCGGCTTCGCCGCCACGGCCGAGCGGCGCGGGCCACGGTTCGCGCTGCACCGGGCGGCGGCGCACGGCGGCCTGGCCTGCCCGCACTGGTGGGGCACCCCGACGTGGCCGGCACTCGTCGGCACCTTCGTCCAGGTTCTCGATGACCCTGGCCATTCGCACTGGGGGCCGGACGGGAGCCTGCGCAGCCGGCTTCGACCCGCGCCGCCGCAGGTCGCCGACCGGGCCAGGCTGCGGCGACTCCTCCTCAACCGGCCCTGGGATCTTGAACCGGTGGCGGCGCAGTGGATCGTCAACGCCGGCATTGGCTACCTCCGTACGCCACTACCACCGCTACCCGACGATCTGGTGCTTGCGCCGTAGCCGGCAGAGCGACGTTGGTCTGGCGTCCCGGACGGGCAGGGGCAGGCCGAAACACCATCTGCGCGACCGAGCCCGTGTCACCCACCGTAGACCCCCATCCGCGATGCGGCGACGGACCTCACTGCCGGCAGCCACCCTGACACGACAACCACATTGAGCGTCGCCTGTGGACAGCAAGGGTGGTTATCCACAGGCAGCATAGCCGCCGGTTGACGACAACGACGCCGGCGAAACGTCAGAGCGGGACAGCGCGCCCGATGCAACCCCGTGACAGGCGGCAGCGCGAAGCGCACCCGTTCCGTCCGCGCTCGTGTATCGGACACCGTCACGTCACAATGCCCGACCGCACGGCGCGTGCCATATCCACGGGACAGCCGCCTTCTATGCTCTGCCCATGCCGGCCTCGCCGAGAGTCGCTGAGGATCATCACTGTGATCCTGTCAGGCGGCGGCGCGGCTGGCGGCGCGACCCTCGCTCGTGGATGACGTTCTTCGAGGCGGGACGGTCGACCTGCTGGTCATGCATCACGCGTCGGTGGTGGACCAGGCGCTGCTGGCCTTGACGAGTGCTGATGACCTTATTGGCGCCAGGTACATGCCCGGGATCGCGGGGTCGCTGATCCGCCTCGCCCGGCGCTGCCCCGATGTTGATCTAAGTTCGTTGGTGGCGGCCGCCGTCGTCGGAGGGCTGCTCCGCGCCCAGCCAACGCTGCGGGAGTTGAAGCTTCCGGCGTGGTGGTCCGATGACGATGACCGAGTACTTCAGTCGGCGACGGCCCGGGTGGGAAAGCCGTATCTGGATCTGTGGCGCCACGTGGGCGTCCTCGCCGCCCTCTCGTCGTGGAACGCCGCCACGGAACGACTCGGGCTACAGGCGCAGGTCAGGCGCCTCGCGGAAGCCCATCCCGGGATCTGGGCGCGGTCGCTGCCATGGCTGCTGCTGATCGGCAACAAGCTCGACGGCCTGGATGTCGCGGTGACGGTGGCCCTGTCCCGCACCCAGCAGGTCGTGGTACGGGCCGTGCATGCCTGTGCCGCCAACCCGGTGGCGCCGGTCCGCCTCCGCGCGGCCGGAGTCGGCACCCTCATGCGAGAGGACCCCGGCGACATCGAGCCCTGGCTCCTCGACGTGCTGGCCAGCTCGGTGGATCGCCGCCGCGACGTGTTTCCCCGCCCGCTGGCCGGACCAGCCGCGAGCTGGCTTGGCGATACGGACCTGGAGAGCCTCATCCGCGGCAGCGTCCAGCTCGCCCAACGCGAGTTCGCCGAGGTCGTTCGCGACCAAGGCGCCGCCGAGGAGGAAGGCCTCACGCAACAACTCCTGGCGCTGTTGACCAAACACTTCGACCGGATCAACCACGTCGTGGAGATCTCCGGTGCGCGGCGGGCACCCGCGCAGGTCGCGCTCGCCCAGCGGACCGTGCCCAAGCAGGAAGAGAAGATCATCGGCGCCGACCTGGGCATCGTGGTCCGCGCTGAACTGCCCGGGACGCTGGCGACCAGGTTCGGCGACCTCGTGCAGGTGAAGAAGACCCTGCTGCTGAGCTCACCACGGCTGCGCACCGACAGCTGGCGGATCGAGGCCGACCAGCTCACCACGCTGCTCCGCCACAGCGCCACCGCCACGTACTGGCTGATCCGTCAGACCGGTGAGGTCCTGGTCGCTCCGGCGAAGCTGCTGATGGCCCTGTACGAGGGACGCCGGGCACCACGACCGGCCACCTTCACCGCCCGCTACAGCCACCTTCGACACGCGGCCATCCCGCTCGAACAGCACCTGCTCGACCTGACCATCGGAATGTGGACCGGCAGTTCGGCACCGGGCACGTTGAGCGTGGCCGACGGTACGAGCAGCCGGACCCGGCCCCGCCACATCCTGGAGATCACCGTACGGCGCAGCGAGGGGTAAGGCGGACCTCCGCACGTCGGACAAAGGCCAACCGGCGCCACGACCGGGCGCTGGATTCTCGGATCATGTCGCCGCGACGCAGCCCTCGGCCATGCGGCGCCGGCGCCCCACAGCGCGGCACGGCGGGTCAGGCCGAAACTGGCGAACGCGTCTGCGGTGGCGAGAGCTTCTAGGATGGGCGGTGGTCACGTGGGCGCGTAACGGCCGGTCCGTCAGAGCCCTACGACGCCATCGATCTGTTCTCGCAGCAGATCCGCATGACCGTTGTGCCGCGCATACTCCTCCAGCATGTGTGTCAGCACCCAGCGCAGCGAGACCGGCCCCTCCCCGGGTTCATTCCCGGTGACCTCAAGGTCCGGCGCCGCGTCGACGAAACGGTCCGCGAACGCGACCTCCGCCTGCCACGCCGCGAACGCCTCGGCGACCGTCTGCGCGTCCGCTCCCGCCACGTCGAAGGCGCCGTCGGGGGTGGCCGCAGACGAGAACAGGGGCGGGGACTGCGCCCCCGCCATCACCTGTCGGAACCAGAAGCGCTCGGACTCGGCCGCGTGCCGCACGAGCCCGAGCAGCGACAGCGCCGACGAACCCACCGACCGCCGCGCGAGCTGCGCCGGCTGCAGGCCGGCGCACTTGAGTTTCAAGGTCTGTCGATGCCAGCGCAAGAATGCCACCGTCGTCGTGCGCTCATCCGCTTGTGTGGGTCGCCTGCTGCGGGAAATGGCGCCACTGTCAACGAATGGGGGAACCGACATGCCCTCATTGTTCAGCACCGCCGGATGCCGGGCGGGCTACGGGCCGCTGGCGTGGGCGGCCCGTTTGGCCGCGGCCAGGCGTGGTGAGACCCAGTGGGTGCGGTAGGCGCGCTCGATGTTCTCGTCACCGGTTGCGGTGAAACGCAGCCGGTGCCGGTCGCGGGTCCAGGCGACGTAGATGGTCTCGCTGGGAGTCAGGCCGTGGTCGGTTGCCCAGCGGTGCAACAGCCGGAGCGTGGTGCTCAGCTTGCGGAGGTTGACGGTGACGATCCGTTCCAGATAGCCGATGCGGGCGCGGCGCCACTGTTCGACCTGTGCCGGGTCCAGCCAGCCGATGCCCACCACCACGTCGATCGGGGTGACGAACCCGCGGGCGGCCAGTGCGGCCTCGGCGGCTGCGGCGACGCGTCGTTCAAGCTTGGCGGCGTCGGAGGCTACGGGTTGCCGGCGGCGGGGTACGTCGTGGACCTTACCACCGCGGGTGTGGGGCACCTTGCGGCGGGCTTCGGCGCGGGGACTGCCAGACATCAGGAGGGCATCGTAGCCGCCGTCCCGGCGGGCGACACCGAGTTGGGGCCAGGCTCATGCGATGCGAGCGACTCGCGGCCAGGTTGCCGGGCCCGCGATGGGTGGCGCATCGAAGAACGCGGAGATCCATTGTCACTGGGCACCACCGGTGCCCTCAGCGCCGGAGTCCGGGATGTGGGCTGCGTGGCGACGCCTCTGGGCGATCGGGTCACGAGGTCGTCGAAGGGGAGTCGGCTGCGGCGGGCCACCCCGAGCGAGCGGCGCTACCGGGCTGGCCCTCCTACCAGGCAGCGCTTATTTAATCTTCAGTTCGTACACGGCGCGGTCCTTGCCTGGCCCCTTGTAGTTGGAGATCACGCATACTCCGTTGATGGTCCGGTCGCCGGGAATGTTGGTGAACCCCAGGGACAGCCACGTGGCGTGTGCCCCAGAGTTGTCGGGCTCGGAGGTGAGGTAGAGACGGTGGCATTCCCACGCGGTCGCCTGCTGGCGCACGGTGTCCAGCAGCGAACGGGTGATGCCCCGCCGACGGTGGTCCGGGTGGCTCACGACGTCTTGGATGTAGACGTCGTCTGGATCGTCCTGGCTGCGGAAGGCGATAACGACGCCGACGACCTCGTCGTTGTCCATCGCGACGGGACAGGTTGCGGAGAACAACTCGGCGTACAACCAATAGTCCGACCAGGTCCGGGCTCGGACGTAGGGCGCGCCGAGGCCGATGAGGCGTTCGACGGCTGGGATCAGCGGGACCCTGAGCGGCGTGATGATCATTCCCTGTCCTCGATCGGAGGTGTCAGCCCGTCAGCGGATCGTTACGGGTGTAGATTCTCGGCCCCGGTGGCATCTCGCAGTACCGTGACGTCTTGTCTCAGCCGGTGTCACGCGAGCCAAGTCTCAAGCTCGCGACATTTCCTGCCGGTGTGGAGCGCTGATGCCTCAGTGGCTGGCCGCATCCGCGAGATCATCCGCGCGACCCCGGCTGGAGTTGCGTGCCGCGATGGTGCACGTGTCGGCGACCGCCAACCATCCGAAGTAGCGCTGCCCCCTGACCGGCTCGACCATTGCCTAGGGGTCCAGGGTGCGCTCTGTCACCGGACCGCGCGGTGACACGCGGGAAATTGAGTTCTTTGCCCTAGTTAGCAGATGTCGGTCGAGGTCGTGAGCGTACGCTGTGTGCAACTTGTCTGCCGGGTATCCCGGTGTTGGGGTAGCCCAGAGGCGCAGCGACAGACGTGAGTTGCTGGCGAACTGGGCTGCCTCACCTTCGTCAGCGAACAGGCGTACACCGTTGTTGAAAACCACAAGCCCCTCGGCTCAACGCGGACCTGAGCCGCGCGCCGCCACCGGCACGCGGCTCGTGTTCAATTTCCTACCCGTCACCTTCGACGACGGCCCGATCAAGGCGGGGACTGTGCCATTCGAGTCCCCCGACCAGCTCGACGCCCTTCGGCGCCGCCTGGCAGACACACACGTGGTCGTCAAGTTGTCCCAGGCGGGGCGGATCGCATCCGTGCCGTTCGTATCGGAAGCGCAGATCGAGGGAGAGCCGCAGACCTTTGGCACCTCCGGGCCTGATCTGTTCATCGCCGCACACCTGTTGCAGGCTGCGCTGGGCAGAACGATGGTCTCGGCGTCGCAGCCGTTTCTCCTGACCAGGTTCCCGCCCGGACGCGTGGCGTTCGTGTCGCGCTCGCGGCACCGAGACCTCATAGTGGCCGCATCAAACGGAGTTGCGGGCCTCGAAGGGCTACATGTCTACCCGGAGTACAGCCTTGAGGTTCGCCGCAGCGGGCCGCTTGATCAGTCCGGTATCCTCGTCGGCCTCAAGGGCCGGTTCGAGATCGACTGGACCGTCAGCGATCTACTGGCTCGCCGCCTGGATGTCGTCGGCAGGTATGTACTGGCAGTCTCTGACGACTCTCCGTTGCGGCCGTTCGAAGATCCAGCTCGGCGTCGACACTTGTTCGGGCGGGTGGAACGAGTCGACGGGGAGACCCTCACCCTGACCGATGCATCCGGCTCAGTTGAGGTCCCTGCCTCGGCTGTATGGCTGGAGCCGAACAAGTACAACTTTAACGATGTCCTGGAGCTCCTCGCTGGAGCGTCGTTCCAGCGTGTGGCGAACCGCCTGGTCCAGGGGCTGTTCGGGCTAACCGGCGCGGAAGGGCGGATGAGCTACACCCACCGATTCGCGGACTGGTTGATCAAGCTTGGGCCACTGACCATCGCGGACGGCGTCAAAGCCACGATCGGCTTTCCCCTGGGTGGCGAGGGAAGCAAGACGGTCGTGCCGAGCCGGCCGCTCACCGAGCCGACGTTCGTCTTCGACCTGGGTGGAAACAAGACCGACCAGTATCCAAGCACGGGCCTTAACCGATTCGGCCCGTACGACGGCGAGGGGTTCACTCCGAAGTCTCCCAGGATCGCCGTCCTCGCCCCGCGCCAGTTTCAGGGGAGGGTCGAGCAGCTGATCACCAGCTTCGTGGACGGCATCCCGAACTCGACGGCGTTCGCGAAGGGGTTCCGTCGCAAGTTCCACCTGACTGGCTGCGACATCACCCGTGTTTGGTTCGACGGCGACGTCAGCGACGCCGACGCCTACAGGCAAGCGTGCCGCGAGTTGCTTTCGCGACCGGAGCGCCCGCATCTGGCGATCGTGCTCGTCAGCGAGCAGCAGCGCCACCTCACCGGCAATGACAGTCCCTACCTGGTCGCCAAGTCGATGCTCATGAGTGAAGGAGTCCCAGTCCAAGTCTTCCGGCTGGAGAAGATGGCGCGACCGGATCTGGCCCACCTCCTGAACACCATGAGCGTGGCCTGCTACGCCAAGCTCAGCGGTACGCCTTACGTGATCAAGACGGTGGCGCGTCCGATGGCGCAGGAGCTGGTCATCGGCATCGGCAGCGCCCACGTCAGCCCTAGTCGGATGCAGCGTCCTGATCGATACGTCGGGATCACGACCGTATTCACCGCCGATGGCCACTACCGAGTGTCGAACGTCTCACGAGAGGCGCCCTACGAGCAGTACGCGGCCGAACTTCTGAACGCCTTGCGAACCTGTATCGACGACGTCAAGGCACGTAACGGCTGGCAGCCGCAGGACACGATTCGACTGATCTTCCATGTATTCAAGGACCTAAAGGATGCTGAGGCGCAGGCGGTCAAGACTCTGGTCGAGAGCCTGACGACCGAGTACGCGGGCGTCGAGTTCGCGTTCCTCCACATCATCGAAGACCACGACTGGATGATGTACGACCTGTCGAGTCCGGGCCGGGGCGGGGGCAGCAAGGTCAAAGGCAAGTACGTGCCTGCTCGCGGCCACGCAGTACCGATCAGCCGGAGTCAGATGCTGATCACCACCACAGGGCCACGCGAGGTCAAGGTGGCCACCCACGGCGCACCCCAACCACTACTCATCCAACTGCATCGAGAATCGACGTTCACGGATCTTGACTACCTTGCTGGTCAGGTCTTTCGATTTACCGCCCTATCCTGGCGGCGCCTGTACCCGAGCAGTACGCCGGTCACGACGGTGTACTCAGACCTCATCGCGCGGTTGCTCGGTCAGCTGCGGTCGGTCAGGAACTGGAACTCCGAGATCACGTCAACCAAACTGCGCGAAAGCAGATGGTTCCTGTGACCAGCACGGTGCCAACCGGCACCATCGCGCCTTACCTCGGTGCGCAACTCAGCGCGTTGCGCCGCCGCATCTCGGAAAGCAATCACCCAGGCGACCTTGACGGCCTCTGCGCACGTCACATCATGGGCGACCGAACAGACATCGGGTGGGAGGTCGATCCGCTAACCGAGACCTGGCTGGCCGACAACGCGGAGCGCTTGGACGACGCCGGCCCGCTCGCATCCGTCGGGTACGCGCTCGCCCACCCCACGGGCGCTGGGCCCGACATGATCCCGAAGGTCCGCGCCGCCCTAAGTCGCTTCATGCAACGGGATCACCTTCGCATTGGCGGGCCAACCTTCCTGCACGACACACGCATCCTGATCGGTATCGCCCTCGCTGTCCTCGCGGTACGGGCTGAGATGCCGGAAGCTCCCACGTGGCTAGCTCGCACGCTCTCTGATGCCAGGCTCAAGCCGGCCGACCGTTTCCATGAAATGGTTCAGACCCATGTGCTGACTACCATCGCCGGCCAGCCGTCCGAACCGGTCCGGACAGACACACTCAACGAGCCTGCCGACCTTGCGCTGGCGTACTGGATGATCGGCCAGAACACGGCACGCGTCGTCGACCCGGCGGAACGCCTCGCCCTCTCCCAACGAGTTATGCATGCGGTCATGCGGGCCAACCCTGCCGAACTGACCATCACGCAAGCCGCCCTACTGGCGTCGGCTGCCAACGCCATCACAAACACGAGTATCGACCAAGCGCTATTGAGCCGCACGCACCTGAGCCTGCTTCTCAGACGATTCCCCGCCGCAATGCGGCGATGGCGGTGGGACGACGGCGATCGCGTCAAGGAGCCTATCCGCTGGCCCATCACATCAGAACGCGAAATCCAAGACATCCTGTATCTCGTTCTGCGCTCGGTGTTCGACGACGTGAACGACGAGGACCCCAATCCAAAGGTCGGGCATGCGAGCACCCGGTCAGACTTCGGGATACCAAGCCTCAGACTGCTCATCGAGGTCAAGTACATCTACCTCGGCACAGCGGCTGAGTTCAAGAAGATCGAACAGGAAGTCATGACCGACTCGGTCGCGTACTTGCAGCGCGCGACCCACTACGACGAGATCGTTGTGTTCATTTACGACTCGACGGCCTCGGTCGAACACCACGATCTCACCCGGGACGCACTGACAAAGGTGTCCGGCATCGCGGACGTCATTATCGTGTCGCGACCAGGCGTGCTTGCCCAAGGGAGCAGCACACCCAAAGCGAAGAAGGCGAACGCGCCCGCCGCGAAGGCTGCCCCGGCGAAGAAGGCGGCAGCAGTCAAGAAGGCCGCGCCACAGGCACGGGCTGCGCGCAGGACCACCGTCGACCCTCCTACTGAGTAGCTCAGGGCCGGAGATGGCCGGGCCAGGCAAGCACCTCGCCATGTGCGGACTTGACGGGAGTCCAGGAGCGCAGCGCCGATCTCGGCGGTGGTCAGGCCGCCGACCGCACGGAGCGTGAGCCGACGTCGCTACGGTCTGCGAGGGCGCCTCGACCGGGTGGGAGTCCACATGCGCGCACCGTCGGCGCATTCATCGAGCGAGCCCGAGCAATAGCTGATGGTCCCGTGGTCAAGGCGCACGTGATGGTGCCAGTCGTCGCTGTTTCTCACGATCATATGCGGGTTGTCGGTAAGCGTGCCCGCCCGATAAGCCTCGGCGATCCAGGGCATTGGCATGACCGCCGCCATCTGATCGATCATGTGCGTGTGTTTGCGCTGGCCGCCTTCGCTTTTGTGCTGGCACCGGTTCGGCCGGCCGGAAAGCTCGGTCCCAACGAAGTTGATGACGTGCGCGAGCACCTCGGCTCGCTTGACAGCCTCGTCACGCAGCTCCAGGATCGTGCACTCGGTGACATCGGGATACTTCTTGTAGTCAAACAGTGTGTGGCAGTTACAGCAGAGCGGGACAACATTGCTGGTATTGTGGAAGTTGTCAATAGCCACGGCATACTGCCAGTCCCGAGGCGGCTTCATGCCACCGATCTCCGCGCCCGCGAAGGCGACGCACTCGGGCCAGTCGCGGATATGGGCCATCTCCAAGGGACGGGGTACGCGACAGCGCAGGCACGCCTCGCCGAACAGTCGGAAGGTCGCCCGAATCAAGAACTCGGGGTTATCTGGGCGGCGAAACTCGGGCACCAAAAGATCCTACCAGGGCAGCCACGATAGTCTCAACGCGCCGCAGCCCGCACGCGGGCGCCACATCTTCTTGGGCATGACTCGCGGAATGAGACGGATCCCGCATGAATCCCACAGCGATGACGGAAATGACATCCGTCCGACATCGGCAACGGGATTCCGACGTTTGCTATGAGGCCCTACAACGGGATGAGTACCTTGGCGAGTATGGACCCGGTGATGAGGTACGGGCCCCAGGCGACCTGGCTGCTCCGCTGGACCTGTCGCAACGCCAGGCGTGCGGCGGTGACCGGTCCACCCACCAGGTACGGCGCGAGAGCGCCAACCAGGACGCCGGGAGTCGGCCCGGTGCCCAGCAGCAGGCCGAGCAGGGCTGCCAGGTACACGTCGCCCATCCCGACCAGGCCCGGACCGGCCAACGCGAGGATCAGGTAGACGACGCCGAACGCCGCGCCGGTGAGCCCGGCCCGCGTCAGCAGCCTTGGATCGCGGGCGAGCAGGGCAGCAACGCCCACCAGCGGGCCGATCACGGCGGCGGTTCCGGCGAGGATTGGTCGGGGCAGCCGGTGGGCGGAGATGTCGACGCCGGCCAGGACCGTCCCCACCGCGGTCATCAGCAGCCACGCCACCAGGAGCACCACGTCGGCCGGTCGGCGGGCCGGCAGCCGCCACGCCAGAGCGGCGAAACCCACCGCCGTGGCCGCCACGTACACCCACGACCGCGCGGTCAGGGCGGTGTGGCAGGCAGGGCAGCGGGCACCGACGCGCAGCCAGCCACGCCAGCCTGCGGGCAGCACCGCCCGGCACCGTGAACACGCGTCCATCGGCCGGGCGCCGGCGGGCACCGCGAGCCGGTACACCAGCAACGGCGCCCACGCTCCGAGCAGCGCGCCGACGGCAGCACAGCCGCCGACGAGGACGATCCGCACCGCGCCGATGGTATTGCCGGACATCCAGGACGCGGGACTCTTGACTGGGGCACGCCTGGACGCGGGGTGCCGCCTACCCGGGCAGGACGAGGCCGCTGGCCCGGAACGGCGTACACAGCAGCGCCGCCGTGCCGGTGGGCAGTTGGCCGGGCAGGATCTGGGCGACGGCCGCGCCCCAGAGCGCGTCGACGAGGTCCCGGTCGGTCGGGGACTGTCCCGCCGCCTGCTCGGCGGCCGGGACCGCTTCCCAGTACAGGCACCGTGCCCGGTACGGGTAGCCGGCCTCGGTGGTGGCGTTGTCCACCTGCCGTAGGCGGTGCTGGGGGTGAACCGGCTCGGCAGGCACGCCTGCCGCCACGGCTCGGTCAACACGTGGTAGTCCAGCTCGCCCAGGGCGTCATCGACGGCTGCGCCGATGATGCCCAGCGCCGCGTCGAAGACCGGCAGGACCGCGTCGAGGTACTCCTGCGACCGCGAGGTTGGGGCAGGCCGGTACGGGTGGGACAGCTGCTCGGCCAGCGCGGCGTCCGGGTCGGGCATCGCGATGGCGAAGGTGTCCGCCCACCGCACCCACCGCGACGCCAGCCGCCGGGCAACCTCGCCCGCCAGGCCGGCCAGGACGCGGGCGCGGGCTTCTGCGCGCCGTCCGTCGTGCGCGGCGAGTGCGGCCATCCGGAAGGTCTGCTCGAAGGTCAGATTGGCCACCGTCACGTCGAGCTGCTGCCACAGGCCGGCCCGGGGATGGCGGCGCAGCATCGCCGCACCGAGATCATCCTGTCCCACCAGTCTGCCCTTCCGCTCCGGTTCGCCGCCGCCTCGCCGACGACGGGCATCCACTTGCGGCCCCCGATGCCACGCGGGGACGCCGCGCCCAGTGTGGCACTCGACGAGCCGGCGGCACCTGCTGCGCCTGGTCCGACGCCGAACAGGTTTCACCCGGTCGTGTCATGTCCGGTGACCGTCGCGGAAATGGCGGCGAGGAACGCGCACACCTCGGCCCACGCGCACTCGACCGGACCCGTCACGTCAGACCCAAGACGGACGACAACGGCCACGGCGGCGATGGCGCTATGCCTGCGGAGCGACCAGGCGATCCAACGCCGACCCGAACGGCTGCCCACCCCGCGCCGACCGCGAGCTCTACCTCGCCGGGCAGTACGTGCGGTAAACGGCTTGCCGACGCCCGCGCCGTGCGGGTGACACTATCGGGATGCCAGCCCTGGTCGCGCCCCCCGCCTGCGTGCAGGCGTCCTTCCTCGCCGCGCTCACCGAGTATCAGCGTGAGGGCCGCTACCGCGACCTGGACGCGCGGACGCTTGCGCAGCCGGACGGGTTTGCCGCCTATCTGGACGAGTTGGCCGGCGAGGCGGTGCCGGACACCCCGCGGCGTGCTGACATCGTGCCGCAGACGACGCTGTGGTGGGTGGACGGCGAACGGTTTCTGGGCCGGTTGAGCATCCGCCACCGGTTGACGGACGCCCTGCGCCAGTTCGGCGGCCACATCGGCTACGACGTCGTGCCATCGGCCCGCAGGCGTGGCCACGCCACCGCGATGCTGGCCGCAGCACTGCCGCTCGCAGCCGGCCTGGGCATCGACCCCGCGCTGGTGACCTGCGACGTAGACAACCGCGCCTCGCGCAACGTCATCGAACGCAACGGCGGACGGCTGTGGCAGGCCGACGACGGCAAGCTGCGGTTCTGGGTGCCCACGAGCCGACCCGCCCGCCCTGCCGACACTGCCCCGCCCGCACCAGTCCATGCCCCCAACCGGCACCAGCACGTGAGCGGCGACACCGGCCAGCCGACCGGCGACGTGTACCGATCCATGCCGCGCTGGCGTCCCGGGTCGCCCCACGGCCGGGCATGGTCGTCGTTGACCTTGGCTGCGGTCCCGGCGCCACACTGCAGCGCTCGGCCACGGGGGACGGCGAGCAGAGCAGCGACGGCCTGGTCAGGTGGGCGGGAACCCGACCAGCAGCGCGGCGGGTCAGGATGATCGGTTGGACGAGCAGTACCGCCTCGGTCGTAGTCGCGTCCACCTTGCTCGCGGCATGTCTGCTCCGTATCGTGACGGCCGGTTGGTCTACGGTTACCAACCGCTGGAGGTGCGATGGCACAGGCGCCCCGGACGCTTCAGCCGTACTCATCGCTGCGGCATTTCTTCGGCGCTGAGCTGCGCCGCTGGCGGGCTGTGCGCGGTCTTTCCCAGGACGAGCTCGGCCGCCGCACGCACCACAGCGGCGACCTGATCGGCAAGGTCGAGAAGGCGCAGCGGCGCCCGACCGTGGCGCTGGCGGCTTCCTGCGATCGGGTCCTGGCAACGGGCGGGGCGCTGAGTCGACTGATGGGCCTTCTCCTCGCCCAGGACGGCGGTGCCACATCCGTTCGGCGAGCCTCCGTCGAGGCGCAGCTTCTTCTGGACGGCACAGACCGATGGGCTGGCGAGCGCCGTCTCCGGGACGTCTCGCATGGTGATGTCCGCAGGCTGCCGGCAGTCCGCGGCTGGGACACCTCGGCAGCTGATCCCGGAGACTTCGTCCGATTTGCAGGCGCCGCGTGGTTCGGGATGCTTCCGATGGACGACGAGGATCTCCCCGGATCAGCTCGGGTGCCGATGAGCGTTCCGGACAGGATCGAGCAGGCGCACATCGCCGCACTGCGCCGGAGCATTGCCGTGTTCGAGAACTGGGACCACCAGTTCGGCGGCGGCCTTGCCCGCGCGGCGATGAGCGGCCAGTTGGAGTGGTCGTGCCGGGTGCTGCGGGGTTCGTCGATGACCAGCGAGGTGCGCCGTGGTTGGCAGGCAGCGGCGGCCCGGCTGGGCGATGTCGTGGGATGGGCGTGCTTCGACGCTGGCGAAGACGACGCTGCGCACGGCTTCTTCCTGTTGGCGATGCAGCTGGCCGGGGAAGCGGACGACGTCCAGCAACGGGCGCACGTGGCCACCTCTATGAGCCGTCAGCTGACCTACCTCGGTCACGCGTCGCAGGCGCTGCAGGTGGTGGACCTGGCGCGGCTCGGCATCCGCAAACTGCCGCGGGTGGGCCGGGCGGTTCTGCACATCGTCGAGGCCCGCGCCTACGCACGCATGCGCGACGCCCAAGCGTGCCTGAGAGCGGTCGGCGGCTGTGACGAGGAGTTCGACGCAAGTGCCATCACCGCCGAGGAGGACGACACCTGGGGGTACTACACCGACGAGGGACAGGTCCTCGGCGACGCCGGGCACGCGCTGTTCGATCTGGCGATGGTCACCGGTGACCCTGGTCATGCGGACACCACCAGGCGCCGCCTGGAGGCAGCGCACGCGACCCATCCGCCAACCGCGTCACGATCCAAGGCGCTGACCATGATTCGCGTGGCGAGCCTCGCCGCACGGCACGGGGATGTCGATGGCGCCTGCAGTGCCGCCGAGCGGTCGCTGCCCGATGCCGGGCAGGTGTGGTCCAGACGGGTAGCCGACGACCTGCGTCAGCTGGACCGCCTCCTCGCCGACACGGGCGGGCGCGGTATTGGTGACGACCGCGTCCACCGTGTCCGGGAACGGATCGAAACCCTGACCGCCGTCTGACGACTAGAAAGCCGTCTGACGACTAGAAACCGGTCCAGCCCGCCGGTGCGGACCCATCACGGAGGCTCGCGATCCGGTGGCGGAGCTGCGTCTCGCGCTCGGGGAAGTCGGCAGCCGTCTGCGCCAGCCAGGTCGTCATGCGCAGCATCCGGATTCCGCGCAACGTCGCCCACGACTCGCCGGTCCGCACGTCGTACCCGTAGGCGGTGGCGAACTCGTCGTACTGGCTCGTTGTGAACCAACCGCATTCGTAATAGAGCGCGGTCAGTGTCAGGTCCCATTCGGGATGGCCGATCGCCACCCCTTCCAGGTCCACGAACGCCAACCTGCCCTCGGTGGTCTTGAGCAGGTTGTCCATGTGGGCGTCGCCGTGGACCACGCATTCCGGCAGATGGAACCGGGCGCGGTCCCATTGCTCGGCGAGCCGGTCCCGCAGCTTCACCAGGAAGCTCCGATCGTCGACCGACAAGGTGCTGGCACTGGCCAGCCGGTCGTCGAAGCGGGCGAACGGGCGTACCGGGCCCAACAGCGGCCGAGTCGGCAACGACACCGCATGCAACTGGCGCAGGCATCTTGCCAGCGTCGTCAGGTCGGCTGGGCCGGCGTCTGGCAGGTACTCCCACAACGCCACCACGCATCCGTTGGCGGTCACCGGGGTGATCGTCACCGGCCGCACCACCGGCACGCCGACCTGCGCGAGCCACTGCGAGATCGACAGCTCCCAACGAATCTCCTCGGCCGACGACACGTCGGAGACGACCTTGGCGAGCACGCCGCCGGCGGGCAGCAGTACCGCCGCGTTCTCCCCGACCCGCAACACCCGGGCCCCGCTGACGTCCAGACCACACCGGGAACCGGCGGCTATCGCCGCCCCGACCGCTCGATCGACCCACACGCCCCCATCGTTCCCCAGCCTCTACCGCTGGCCGAGTGCCGGGGGTCAAGTGTCCGCATCACCCGGCGCAGCTGGGATCGCCCACAAGGTCACAGCCGCCTGGGCGGTCCGCCAACTAGGCCTGGACAGCTAGGAACCTCGTCGTCCAGATCTACATAGCGAACTGCGGTCGCCATCGCCACTCCCGGTGCGTTGTGATCCGCACCGTCAAACCCCAGGGCCAGATCGCTAAGGCTGATCGGAGCCAACGCGCAGGATTGAGGGGCGCCAACGCTCACGGTGACTGCGAAGCGCCGGTTGCCAGGGTGAGGCGATCCAACGTGCGCTGGACCTGGGCCGCGAGTTCCGGCCGGGCTCGCTGCATGGCCCGATGTACCGGGCTGTCGGTCGGGTATCGCCGCAGAATCTCGTCCATACGCGTCTCGAAGATCATCGGGTGGCCCTGTGGACCCGTGGTCAGATCGGCGGTAGCCAACGCGTCTGCCGCCGGTCCAGCTTCGTACGGGTAGTCCTGCATGTGGTGGCAAGGCCGCGCTCAGCGGCCTCGAAGCGTGCACCGCTGTGGTGCGCCACCAAGGCAGCGAGTCGGAGAGGGAGGCCTTGGTCCACCAGGTAGCGGGCGCCGTCGATGGCGTGCATGCCTGTGACGACGAGTGTGTCTGCATAGCCGAGATCGTGTAGCCACGCGGCCGCGACGACGAGATCGTGGTCGGCAGGGTTGACCGTTGGTGTGAGCTCAGCGGCTCGCCGAGCGACGGCTTGCACGTGTCGCCATCGGTCCACCAGGTTCGGCGCGTCGAGGTGGTACCGGGCGAGGGCGGCGGCGTCGCCGACAAGATCATTCACGGTGTTGAGGCTAGCTGTGTCGGTGGGTGACGGCCCACGGCGTGGGCGGGACGTTTCAGGACGTCCCGTTGATTGGCGGAAGGTCCCTGGGCGTCAGCCGATGTATGGCTGTGGCAGGTTCGCGAGGGCGTGGTCGATGCGCAGTCGCATCGACGGGTGGATGTTGAGCTGGTCGAGCTTGGCGGGGTCGATCCAGGCGACCTCGCGTGACTCGCTGGAGTTGGTAAGGGTTCCGCCGAGCGGCCTGGCGGTGAAGCAGATGGAGAACTGCTGGCGTACCTCGCCGTCGTCATATGCGATGACGTGCTTTGGGTCGGTGTAGATGCCAACCAGGCCGGTGACCGCCACCTCAATGCCGGTCTCTTCCCGGACCTCGCGAACCACCGTCTGCGAGATCGATTCGCCGATGTCGTGACCACCGCCCGGAAGCGCCCACAGGCCGTTGTCGGTGCGGTGGATCATCAGGAGCTCGCCGCCGTCATTGCGCACTGCGGCGACGACGGAGGCCACCACGCTGTTGGCGGTCGGCGCGTTCGGGTCGTTGTAGTAGTCCTTGCGAGCCACCGGGCTATCTCCTCGTGTTGAAGCCGGCGATCAGCTTGTCGATGTCCGTCGTCGGCGTCGCCTGCGCCCATACCTTGTCGAAGCTGGCGAGGTAGTGGTCGACGACGCGGCCGCCGGGAATTCGCCGCAGGTGCAGCACCGGGTTGTGCGCTGCGGGCGAGCCGTAGACGTGTGTGTTGACCAGCATGGTCTCGTCCGCGCGGAAGATCGACGCGTAGAGGGTGGTGTCGTGTAGCCGTAGCTCGACGCCGGGGACCGCGAGGATCGCGTCGTAGTACTTCAGGCTCAGCAGGATCCGATGGGCGACCCCGTCGCCGAATCCTTCCTCGTCACCGCGGAGCTGGATCGCCGAACCCCTGGGATCACCGAAAAGCAGCCGGACCCGGCAGCCCTGGCGGGCGCGTTCGCCGAGTCGCCGTACGTCCTGGATCTCCGGCAGAAACAGGCCGGCGAAGACCAGAACGTCGACGCACTGAGTCGCCTGGTCGATCAGCGAGCGCCACAGCTCCGGTGGTACGGCTGAGCGCGACGGGTAGAACTCGACCAGCTCCGCCCGCCCTGCAGAGACGGTGCGCTGATCCTCAGCCACCGAGGGCCACAGGTACGTCTCCTCGACCCCCAGGAGCGTGGCGGTGGCGACCCGGTGCGGGCGGTGCGGAACCCGGTCGCGGGTAATCCACCGCTCCACGGTCTTCATATCCACTCCGACCAGCTCGGCACACCTGGCCGCGCTGAGACCGCGAGCCGACATCGCACCGCGCAGCCGCTCGTTCGCCATCAGCCACCAAAGCCCGGACCGGGACGCACAGGGACGTTTCTATCAGCATGGGAACGTCCCCGAAAGTCCCTCCCAGGCGGTGCTCAGGTCCCTACGCATCGCGATCCAATCACCTCATGCCCGAGAGCACGTACGGCAGCCGTGTCTTCGGCACACCGAACTGCAAAGGAAAGGCGCCCGTGGCCCCGGAGCCTGCCGGTTTGACCCCACTCCCTTCCACGCGGCGCTCCCGCCTGCACGACGTGCCGTGCAACGGCCATCTGCCCAGCTTGCCGGCCGGCAAGGCGCGCCACGTCGGAGAGGTGAGCAGGACCTCGAAGCCCATGCTCGCAAACCCGGATCGAGCAATGTCCGGGTCACCCGCTCGTCTGCAGCGCGTGACGAGAGCGCTGTCCGGCGCCAGTGATCGTCTGGTCAGGTCCCGTCGTCGCCCGCGGGAGGCAGCCTCGTCGGCCTATGGGCGAGCTGCTGCTGGATCCGCGTTACTGACACAGATTTGTGTCAGTAACCGTGCGCACGCTTCTGCATCCTCATTGGCACGCGGATGCCGGACACTCACTCGCACCCGTCCAGATCCCTGGCACCTGCGCAGATTCCCATGTTCGTCGTCGTGCATCGAGGAGCGTTCGCTGTGGCGCAGCGACCTGCGGAGCTGACCCCGCTGGCGTCACCGCGGCATTTCTTCGGTGCCGAACTGCGGTACTGGCGGCAGCGGCGCGGTCTGTCCCTGGCGCAACTCGGGAGCGCCGTGTACGCAAGCGCGGACCTGATCGGCAAGGTGGAGAAGGCCCAGCGGTGGGCGACCGCCGCGCTTGTCAACCGATGCGAAGCCGTACTGGACAGCGGCGGCCTGCTGCCGCGGCTGCATATGTTCGCCGCGGCTGACCGACCCCCATCGCGCGCTCCTAGCCCGGTGGACGACGCAGCCGGCGCGGCGCCATCGACTCCAGTCGTGGTGATCATGCCCGTACACGACGCGGCCGAGTTGTCGCAAATGCTTCACGAGGCGGGAGTCCCCGTCCCGGCCGTGACCGCCGTCGAGGCCGGACGGGTCGACAACCCCGCCGGCGGGGTCGTCGACCTGGCCGCTGCCCGCGCCCGCCGGACAGATCGTCCGTACAAGGCTGTCCTGGTCGCCGACAGGCGCTGAACATGAAACGCTTCGAGCACAACTGCGTCGGCGCGCTGGTGGAGGCTTGTAAATGTATGTGATCGGAGGACACGGCTACGTCGGATCCCGAGTGGTCGCTGATGCGGTCGGCCAACGCCTCGACGTTGAGGTCGTCACCCGCACCGGCGTGCCCGGGCTCGGAAGATCGAGCGTGGCGTGGCCCGATCTTGAGGCACTCATCCAACGGCAATCGCACCCGTCCGTCGTGTGGCTACTGGACGGAGCCAAGCACGCCGAGACGGACCGGCTGGCTGAGCTGCTGAGCTGGGCACCGCGGGGAACGCATGTCGTGGCGGTGTCAACCTGCACCGTCTATGGCGACCAGCGCGGCGCCCTGTGCACCGAGCGCACGCCGCTACAGCTCGTGACCCCACATGCCCGTATCAAGGCCACCAGCGAACAGATGCTGGCCAACTCGGGCCTTTCCTGGTGCGTGCTGCGGCTCGGCGCGCTGTACGGCATCGACGACCGCGGTATCCGCGCCGACCGGATCCAGAAATGGGTAACCCAGGCGGCCCAGACCGGGGTGGTGACCGTGCCGGAACCGAGCCACTGGCGCGGCTGGCTGCACCGCGAACAGGCGGCCCGGGCGCTGGTACGCGCGGCCAGCCGCCGCACGACCGGGGTGTTCAACGTCGCCAGCGCCAACATGACCTTCGCCGACGCGGCTGGGACTGCCGCGGGCCTGTTCGATGCGAGCGTGGAGAGCGACGGCAAGCCCGACCCGAGCAACTACCAGGTTGACTCCACCGCAGCCCGCCAATGCGACCTCCTTGACGAACACCCGGCCGAGGACCTGCCCTCGTGCACCCGCGCCTTCGCCGGGGCCCGAACGCCGGCCGACCCGCAGCCATGACCGCCCGCACAGGCCGTCGTACCCTCGAAGAGCACTGCATGGACCAGTGGATCGTGGACGGCGCAACGGTGGATGGCGATGAGGCGCGCAGCATCGGCCGGCGGATCGCCGATGCCCGCAAGGCCCGTGGGCTGACGCAGGAGGCGCTGGCACAGCGGTCGGCTGTCAGCGTGTCCCTGCTCCGCAAGGTCGAACAGGGCAGCCGAGACGCCACCCCTGCCATCACGGCGGCGGTGGCCAAAGCGCTCGGCGTCGATGTCACCTCTTTGACCGGCCAGCCCTACGATCAGCACGGCCGCCGCCGCGACCGCGTTCACACTCTCATCCCGGCGCTTCGGCGTGCCCTGACCTACTGGGACCTCCCGCCTGAACTGCCCACGCCGCCACGACCGTGGGCTGACCTCAAAGCCGACGCCGAGGCCGTGGCTCGCATGCGTCAGGCGGCGCAGCACATGGCGCTGGCGGAGAAGCTGCCTGGGCTGCTCATGGAGACCACCGCCGCCGCGCATGGCAGCGAAGGACCAGGCCGGGAGCGGCTGTTCGAGCTGTTGACGATCCTGTTGTTCGCCGCCCACTCAGTGACCTACAAGACCGGGTACGAAGACCTGTCGGCCGTCGTGGAGGACCGGTTGACCTGGGCCGCCAGCCACTCGGGCGACCCGCTCATGGGTGCGCTTGCCGCATGGGCCCGGACCACATCGATGTTGCATACCGGGTCCTACGACATCGGCCTGCGGCTTCTCGACCGGGTGCAGGCCGAGATTGATCCCGGCGGTCGCAAGGACGCCGGCACCACGCTACGCGTCTCCGGCCCCCTGCATCTTCGCTCCGCGATACTCGCCGCTCGAGGTGGCGATGCCGCCACGGCAGGAGAGCACCTGGCGGAGGCCCGCAGCATCGCCGAACATCTAGGCGCTGACCACGACGGCGGCTGGCACCAGCTGTCCTTCGGCCCATCCAATGTCGGAATCCATCAGGTCGCTGCAGCAGTCGAACTCGGCGATGGCGTCCGAGCGCTTGCCCAGGCCAGGAATGTACGGCTGCCCGCCGGCCTACCCCGCATCCGCGCCGGGCACCACTACGTCGACCTGTCGCGCGCCCAACTATGGGCTGGCCACTACGAAGGGGCGCTCAAGAGCTTGTACGCGGCGCGGCGGCTCGCCCCACAGCAGACTCGTCATCATCCGACGACGCGCGAGGTGCTCCGCATGCTCGTCCGCGTCCACCGGCGGAGCAACGAGCCACTGGCTCGCTTCGTCGGATGGATCGGCGGCGAAATCTAGCTGATCGCTGTGGTAACACGTAATTCGATCAAGGGCCCCTGAGCAAGGCCGGATCACACTGACGTAGGGATGGGACGGGCCGGTGGTCGCCAGCAGCTTTCGAGAGCCCGGCCAGGCCCGCCTCTCAATGCGCAACCGTAAGGATGGCCTACACCACCGCGTCGGTGTTAAGCAGGTCGGCAAGGACGGCGTCGGCACCCGCTCGGGGTGAGTTCCTCGGCTGACGTACTGCCCGTGGCAACGGCGACCGCGCGACGTCCACCCTCGTGCGCCGCTTTGATGCCGTTTGGCGTATCACCGACGAGGACCGTCTCGGCGGGCACGACAACACCGTGCTGCGCCGCCACTCGGATCCTGGCAATGGCCACCAGACCGGCCCGGTTGTCAACGTCGTCCTCGTATCCGGCGATGTGGAGGTCGAGGTAGCGATCGAGGCCGAACAAGATCAGCTTGCGTTCCGCCAGCGCCCGGAAGTTGCCGGTGAACACCGACCGGACATGTCAGACCGACCCGAAGCAGCCAGGGCGGCCGGCGCGCCGTCGACGGCGTGGCCCCTGCCAAGAAGATCGGGCGCAAGCTGGTCGAACTGCTCCACCAGCCACCCGGCGGGAGCCCCGCGGGCTCATGCGGACAAACACTTTGTCCGCATGGGACTCGTTGCTGGGACCGCTCGTCCACGCCTTAATTGACAGTGGCCAGCGACGCGTTTTCGGACGCTAGGCGGAACCAACCCGACCAACGGAACGGGGAGGAGCGGTTGTGTCCTCGACACCCACGCTTACGCTACTGCCCGGTCAGATTAGGGGGCGTTCATGGCGCTCCCACCGTGATCAAGGGTCCGTTGACGGAACAACGCCGCCGCTTTCCAGCCTTTGCCGGCTCGCGCCAGTGGCGCTACTCTGCTCCGAATTAGCCCAGCGCAGAGGCGGTCGAGGCAAGAGCAATCCATTGCCCGGATGGTCGCGTCGACGGCCCTCCAGGCGCCAGCGGAGATCTTCAGAGATGAGATCGACGACGCTTTCGAGAGCATCGCTGGCATCTACGACCATGATTCGGCTGTTCGAGCGGGCCAGCGCCAGGAAGGATGCGCGAATCTGGGTTATCTGCGCAAGTTCAAAATCGGTCAGCGGGCGTCCTTCCCGACGTGCGAAGCGCTCGGCGCACAGCTCGGGTGAAACGTCGAGGAGGTACGTTTGATCAGGAATTGGGATACCGATCTGTCTCATCAATCCCGCGATCTGTTCTTCCAACATCGCTGTGTCGATCGAGATGTCCGCGGGCAGGAACTGCCCCTGGTAGGCAACGATCGAATCAAGAAATCGGTCGGCAAGCATCACGTCTCGCGACAGCCCCGTGGCGCGATCCCATTTGACCGCTTCGTGGTAAAGCATGTACAGGAGAGCCGCCCGTGGGCCTTCCTCGAAGCCAAGAGAGAAGAAGATGGACTTCCGAACGGCATCCTCGACAGGCGCTCGTGAGTGGGAGGGGGCAAATTCGCGGAGAAGGTCAACCGACCATCGGTCTTGTCGAAGCCGGCGCGCTACTTCATTGACCACGGTCGACTTTCCACTGGCTTCAATTCCCTCGACCGAGACGAACACGTCACCACTCCGATCGCTCGTGAGCCCAGTCAAAGCATCCAGATCGATGACGAAGTATAGGCGATGCCAATTCGTGCGGAAACTCGAAAGGGGTCCAGCGTCGTCGGCGGGCTTCGTCGCTGGTCGTCGGTGTCATGCCGCGTCGCTGCAGGCCGTCACGGCACCGCCTACTAGCGCACGGCGGAGGTCTGTCGGATCTCGCGGATGGTGGACAGTGGGCGGCGGCGATCGCGGACGGGCGGTTAGATGGCCGGCTCGGCCCACCATGGAGGACGTCGCTGTCGACATATCCGCGACAGACCGCACGCCTTGGAATACTGGCGATCCGCCACCCTTCGAACACTTGTGGATCGCCCCGTCATGTAAACGGCGTTTGAACGCCGAATCTCTTGACGATGGAAGGGGAACCCCATGCTCGTGATGGATGGACGATCGGCACCCGGTCGGCGCAGTTGGAACCTCCGGATCGGCCTCACCTCCAGGTGCAACATCAGGTGCAAGTACTGCCTGCCAGCCGGGCCACAGGGTGTCATCGTGCAGGCCAGCTTGCAAGAGCTGACGGAGGTCCTCCGAGCGTCGTACGAGGTCGGGATCCGCCGGGTCCATTACACGGGAGGTGAGCCCACCGTTCGCCGGGACTTCCTCGACATTCTGAAGGCAGCCAAAGAGATCGGCTTCACGCAGCAGATCGTGACCACCAATGGCTACCGGCTCCACCACTTCATTGAGAAGGCCATCGACAATGGCCTCACCCGGGCGATCATCAGCCTCGACACGCTGGATGACCAACAGAATCTGTTCATCACCCGCGCTCATTTCTTCAAGGACACGGTGCGCAGTGTGGAGCGCGCGGTCGAACTGCTTCCTACTCTGACGAAGATCAGTTGTGTTACCATGCGGTCGACACTCAAGGAGCTGCCGAGGTTCGTGAACTGGGCGCAGGATCTGAACTCGCGCGGGCAGGCCGGCCGACTGGCCATCAAACTCAACCAGTTCTTCCCCAGCAACCCTGCACAGCTATCCGACGAAGGCGAAGACTTCTGGAAGAATGAGTTCGTCGACGAGGAGCGTATTCTCGAGGCTTTGGCGAAAGCAGGTGACTTGAAGCCCGTGCCGCGTTCTTCGGTGGAGGGTGACAACCCAAGTTACAACTACTACGAGATCGGCGACACCGGCGTGAAGGTCGCCGTCCTGGCGATGTTCACGTGGGACTATCCGTGCGGCGGCTGCCACAAGCTCCGCATCAGCCCCCAAGGCCTGGCGACGATCTGCATCAGCCAGAAGAATCCACCGGTGCTGTGGGGCATGAGCTATGACGAGAAGCTCGCCACGATCAAGCGACTTACGGATTACCGCGAGAGCGAGCAATTCGACGTGGACTTCCCGAATCGCCGTCACTACCGGCCACAGCTCGGCGAGCTTCGCTTCGACCGGGTGGTGGGTGAGCAGAAGCAGATCGTCCATTTCCGGGAGATCCTTACCCGTGACCGGATGGAGCGGGAACAGGCGGATCTTGCGGCGGTGGGCGCAGACGACGAATGAGGGAGTGCCGCGGGTGGTGAGGCGTCTGGCTGGGACATGATCTTTTCGCGACGGGAAGAACATCGTTCATACGTTGGGCGCAGGTGGCGCAGCCGTTGACTCCGGTGCCCCAGGCGGCGGTGGGACCTGGTGGGTCAGTGATCGCGGACGGTGCTGGCGGCGGGAGCGGCTGCACCACCAGTACCCGCAGAGGGCCGAACAGTGGTCAAGCGAGATCGCCTGGTCCAGAGCGGTGGTGGACCCGATCGTCGCATGAGCGGCGGGGCGTTCGTCTCCCGTACCCGACCGGGAACGTGATCGTGCTCCGGCATAAGATACAGGCCCTGGTGACGGCATACCAAGGAGGCCAATAGTGATCGATATCGCTCTAGTACGGACGAACCCTGACTTGGTCCGGCAGACCTGCCTGGCCAAGGGGTCTGACGTCGACGTCGAGCGGCTGATCTCTGTGGACTCCGAACTTCGTCGCCTTATGGTCCACATGGAAGGGCTGCGCAGTCAGCAGAAAAAGTTCACCCGAGACACGCCACGCGAGGTGGCAAAGGCCCTCAAGGAAGAGCTGAGCGAGGCCACCGAACGGGTCAAAATCCTCGAGGAAGAGCGCGATGCGCTCTGGGCCCGCGTCCCTAATCTCATCGCTGAGGACACCCCAATCGGCGACGACGACAGCGGGAACGTGGAGCTGCGCCGCGAAGGCGAAACCGTACCCGCTGACGAGAACAGGGCGCACGACAGGATTGGCGAGCGCCTTCGAATTTTCGACATGGTGCGCGGTGCGGAAGTCGCGGGCTCCGGCTTCTATTATTGGCGGGGTGATGGCGCCCGGCTTGCGTGGGCAATCTTCTCTTACGCCCAGGACCTACTGGGCAGCCGTGGTTTCGAGCCGATGTTCACCCCACTCGTCGCCCACGAGCGGACCTTCTTTGGAACCGGGTACCTGCCATTCTTCGCTGAAGAGCTGTACCGGATACAAGGCACGGATCTTTCGCTGATCGGAACCTCCGAGCAGACCCTGATCGGCTACTACGGTGACACGATCGTGGACCTCGACGAACTTCCCATCCTGCTCACGGCATTCAGCCCATGCTTCCGTACAGAGGCCGGCAGCGCCGGCCGCGCGAACCGTGGCGGTTACCGGGTCCACCAGTTCCACAAGGTCGAGCAGATCGTCATCTGTGCGCCGGAGGAATCGGAGCACTGGCTCAACGAATGCCAGCGCAACGCCGAAGACCTCCTGCGCGGTTTGGAGCTGCCGTTCCGTGTAGTGCGCGTGTGCCTGGGTGACCTCGGGGCGCCCGCCTACAAGAAGTACGACACCGAGACCTGGTTCCCGTCGTTCGGCGCCTACCGCGAGACGCACTCGAACAGCAATCTCATCGATTACCAGGCCCGACGCTTCAAGATCCGATTCCGGCGGGACGGCAAGATGGTTCACCCCCACACCATCTCGGCGACCGGGCTCACCGATCGAGCGGCACTCGCTGTGCTTGAAAACCACTTGCAGCCCGACGGTTCGATCTATGTGCCGAAAGCCCTTCGGCAATACCTTGGCGGCCGGGAGCGTCTCGGAGGGTAGGTGATCGCAGGCCGTGGGAGCCCCTACCATCGGCCTCAACTTCGGCACACACGATGCGGCAGCCGCCATCGTCATCGATGGGGCGGTTGTCGCAGCAGCCGAGGAGGAACGCTTTACGCGGGCCAAGCAGACCAAGGCATTCCCCACGCGTGCGATCGAGTACTGCTTGGCAGAAGCCGGAATCGCCCGAGCCGATGTCGAGCAGGTGGCCTTCTTCGTCGATCCGGCCCTGCAACTGCTGTTGCCGCTGTCGAACCTCCGGTATGGGTTCCCCGCTTCGATCGGGGCGTTGACGTCCGACGTCGGCAAGTACTGGAACCGGCGCAATGCGCTTACGCAGATTCGTTCAGCCGGAGATTTCGGAGGGACCGCCGCCGTCACGCCGGTCAGGCATCATCTGGCGCACGCGGCAAGTGCATTCCTGACCTCGCCATTCGACCAATCGCTCGTGGTCACCGTGGACGGGCGCGGAGAGTTCGAGACCGCTGCCATTTTCGAGGCTCGCGGCGGAATTCTCACACTTCGCCACTCGATCAAATACCCGCACTCCATCGGGTACCTCTACAGCATGGTCACGCGCTTCCTGGGCTTTCGGCCACAACGCGACGAGTACAAGGTCATGGGCCTGGCCGGACACGGCGGCACGAGCCTGCACGGCGTGATCGGGGACCTTGCGACCTTTGTCGACCCGTCGGGTCGGGTCCGGCTCAACCTCAGATACTTCGATCACCATCGTAGGCCCAGCGATCATCGGAACCTGTTCAGCCCGGCGCTGGAACACCTGCTCGGCCCGGCACGACAACCGGGCGAGCCGATCACCGATCGTCACTGCGAGATCGCCAGCGCGGTTCAGCATCTCACCGAAGATCTGGTCACCCGGTACGTCCTCTACGGCCAGAAGCTCGTTCCCTCGCGCAACCTCTGCCTCGCCGGCGGGGTGGCACTCAACGGCGTCGCCAACGCAAGGGTGATCCAGACGGGCCGATTCGACTCCGTCTTCATCCAACCGGCAGCCAACGATGCCGGGACCAGCATCGGAGCTGCTTTGGTCGTTGCCGGACAACAGGACGCGACGCCCAACCGTGGCGTCATGACAAATGCCTTTCTCGGGCCGGCGTTCGGTGACCAGGAGATCGAGGCGGCCCTGCACATAGCAGGCGGCGCCGGATGTCGGATCACGACCGTTCCCGACCGCTGCGCGGCGGCGGCACGTCTGCTGGCGGACGATCAGATCATCGGCTGGTTTCAGGGCCGGATGGAGTTCGGACCGCGGGCCCTCGGTGCGCGCAGCATTCTCGCCAACCCCTCGCAGGCCGCCACGACCACTCGTGTCAATGCCCTCATCAAGCGCCGCGAGGCGTTCAGGCCGCTTGCGCCCGCAGTGCAGGCCGAACATGCAGCCGAATTCTTCGAGCTGAACGAGGCGGGCCGGTTGGTCTACCCGTTCATGCTCGCCACCGCGCGTGTCCATGCCGCACAACGGAATCGGATTGCGGCAGTCGTACATGTGGACGGCAGCGCGAGGGTTCAGACCGTGACCCGGGCCGACAATCCGATCATGTGGAGTCTGATCGAGCACTTTCGACGGCTCACCGGGGTTCCGGTCGTCCTTAACACCTCCTTCAACGGCGCCGACGAACCCATCGTCTGCACCCCGGAAGACGCGGTCCGCACGTTCCTCGCGTGCGAGCTCGACGCCCTCGTGATCGGTGACTACCTCGCCGTCCCACCGCGCCGGAGAGGATTGGAAGTACGTGACGCCGGTCAGACCACGAGGTGAGGGTACGTGGTGAGGTCTGATCAGCGATCCGTGGCGGCCGACCACCGTCGGCACCTGTCACCAGATGACGCGACGGCGTCGAACGACGCGGGAATGGCATCCGCGGAGCATGTCGACGACCGGGTCGTGACCACCCCGACCGCCCGTTACCAGATCGTGGTCGGCGGGACACTCGATAGCTTCAACTCCGCCTCATACGAAACCACCGACAACGACAAGACCATGATGGAGGTTCCCCGATTCCAGCCAGATCGGTTCCTGCGGCTGGCGAACATCGGCACCGCCGATGTCATCAACCCGTGGGTGGTGGTCAATGGCCGGCGAGCCTGGCACTCGGCGGATGATCTGCTCGGTAGCATCATCCGACCGGGGATGACCGATCGCGAAAAGGCATTCGCGCTGTTCGGGTTCTTTAGTCGGATCGACGTGCAGGCGCACAACAACAACCTCCGCGTGGACGAGGTCATGCCCGATCTCGATGCGGCGCCGGGGTTCAACACGTTCCGGGAACGGGCCGACCCGATAAAGGCCGTGAACAGCTACTATCCGAGCGGCTGCATTCTTTCCGCCGCCAACCTTGTGATCATGGCGCGGCATGCCGGCCTACGGGCGCGGCTGCTGGCGGCGGCACCGCTCGACGGCCCGTACGACCAGCACGGGGGCGCAGAGATCGAGTACGACGGTGCCTACCACTACTTCGATCCCGAGGCGCGAACCTTCTTCCTGAGTCGGGACAACGAAACCGTGGCGTCCTATGCGGACATCCACCGAGATCCGCGCCTAGTGCTGCGGACACACGCGCACGGCTTCGCCGCGCAGGAATGCAAGGCCGCATTCATCCTGCTGTACCGCGAGCACTTCCCGCCTTACGAGGTTCCAGTCGAGCAGTGGACACACCGGATGGATCTTCGGTTACGGCCGGGCGAGGAACTGACCTATCGATGGCAGCACGAGGGCAAGTACCGCTACGGCCGCAATTCGCGGAACAAGCCGGGCGTTCCGTATCGGCTGGCGAGTGCCCTACTGACGTACCAACCTGATCTCACCGACCGGAGATATCGCGACGGGATCGTCCACGAGGTCAACACCGCGATGTCGGCGCCGGGGACCAAGCCCCCAATGCTGCACCCCGTGCTTGCCCACCACGCGGCCTCAGTGACCTGGAAGGTCGAAAGCCCTTATCCGATCGTCGGAGGCCGCGTCTTCGCCCGGTTCGTCATGGACGAGCCGGGGCGTTGCGACATCAGTGTCTGCACCGGGCCGTCGTGGGCGACGGTGTGGGACGGCGAGGGACAGGGTGTGTTGGACGCTGCGTCCGACATCGACGCGGTGCTCGCAGCGCTGACATCGCCCGCCATCTACTCCTACTACGTTCGGATCACGTTCCGCAGCGCGGGAGAGCCGACCGCTGTCGGGCTGGCGGCGGCGCGGATGGAGTCCGATCTGCAGATGAGCCAGACCTCGCTACCCGCGCTGTCGGTGGGGCGCAACGACGTCAGCGTCCGCACAGACAACCGGGGACCCGCCGATGGCGGACTGCGGCTGCGGGTCACGCACGGGTGGAACGAGAGTTCCGCTTCGGCTCCGCCACCGGCCCCGCGACGTGCCCTCTCGCCCAAGGACGGCGCCCTGGTGGAAGCGGCGACGTTGACCGAGTTGGTGTGGGCGAACGACGACCCCGACGAGGTGGTCGACCATCACGTTCTGGTCAGTACCCGACCGGACTACCTGTTACCTGTCTCGCCCAACTTCGACCGGCTGTGCTTCGCCGCGGCACCGCGATTCAAGGTCTCCCGGAGCTTCCTTCGCGTCGGCACCACCTACCACTGGAAGGTCCGATCTCGAAACGGCTGGGGAGTGTGGAGCGAGTGGAGCCCGACATGGACCTTCACCGTGGTTGGGTCACCCGAGTCGCCCCGATGACCGAAACGCGTCCGGGCCCTCTGGCGATCCTGGTCGTCTCGTCGTTCACGGCGACGCCGGCCACCTCGGCATTGACGTTCTGGGCGAACCAGCTCGATCTGCCCGTAGAGCTGTCGTTCGCTCCGTACGGCCAGGTCTTCCAAGCGCTGCACAGACATGGTCGGAATGCACCGTCCGGTCCGGATGCGGTTGCGGTGCTCCTTCGGATGGAGGACTTCATCCCCGCCGGCCACCAGGACGGGGCGGGGCCAATCGGCAACGAGTTGGCCACCACACTCGCTGCTGCGGCGCAGCGGTCGCCCGGTACCACCTTCCTGGTCGCCGTGTGCCCTTCGTCGCCGGGCGTTGGCGGCGATCCACGCCGCCTGCAGGCGGTCGACGAAGCGACGCACGTGCTGCGCCGCCAGGTCGGCACCGTCGACAACGTCAGCTATCTCGAGCCGGACGACGTTGTCCAACGGTATTCGGTGTCACGCCCCGACGACACGTACGCCGACAGGCACGGCAACATCCCGTACACGCCGGAGTACTTCGCCGCCCTGGGCACCGCGCTGATGCGGCGGCTGTATCGGGCGATGACGGCAGGGCCCAAGGTCCTCGTCATCGACTGCGACAACACCTTGTGGGACGGGATCCTCGGCGAGGACGGGCCCACCGGCGTCGGGGTCGGACTCGCCCGCCAGGAGCTACAGGAATTTCTGCTCGAGCAACGGCGGGCCGGGCGCCTGCTCTGCCTGTGCACCAAGAACGACCTGGCCGACGTGAAAGAAGCCGTCGCCACGGTACCCGGCATGCGTCTGACGCTGGAGGACTTCGTAGACCTTCGGGCGAACTGGTGGCCAAAGTCGACGAACATCCACGATCTGGCCAACGACCTCGACCTGGCGCTCAACTCGTTCGTGCTCATCGACGACAGCCCGCTGGAGTGCGCGGAGGTGCGGTCGCAATGCCCGGACGTGGCGGTCCTCCAGCTGCCACCCGACGCCTCGCGCGCGCTGCAGACGCTGCGCCACTGCTGGCCGTTGGATCTCGACGGCGTCACCGAGGAAGGGACCCGGCGCACCGCGCTGTACCGCGAGGAGCGGCTGCGGCGGGAGGTGCGTCGACAATGGACGCTGTCGCTGGCCGAGTTCATCGACAGCCTGGAACTGCGGGTGACCATCCGCCCGGCCGAAACCACCGACCATCCCCGGATGGTCGACCTGATGCGCCGCACCACGCAGTTCAACCTGACCGGAGAGCGGCACAGTGCCGCGGAGATCGAGGCTCTGCCCGCCTCGATCGAGCAGCACGTGGTCGAGGTACAGGATCGCTTCGGCCACTACGGAACCGTGGGCCTGATGATGTGGTCCATCGCGAATGGCTCGTTGACGGCCAGTACGCTGCTGCTGAGCTGCCGCGCCCTGGGTCGCGGGGTGGAGCATCGCATGGTTGCCCACCTGGGCCGCCGGGCCGTCGAACAGCGGCTCGACACGGTCCGGCTGCGGTATGTGGCGACAGCCCGCAACCTGCCGGCACGGCAGTTCCTGGACGAGGTCGCCACGCCGAACGGCGCGAGCAACGAGGGAACCCTGATGTATCTCCTCAGCGCCGAAGACGCGGCGAACCTTCGGTACAACCCTGACGTCACGCCGGCGGCTGGGCAGGCACCGGTGTCGGCGGTTGCCGATCGCGGGTCAGCCCGCCGGTCGGCCGGAGAGGCATGGGCGCCCAGGTCCTGGCACGAGTTGGCCGGCCTGACGGCGGATCTGACAACAGCCGAGAGTCTGCGAAGGGCAATCGGCGGCGCGGGCCGCGATGTTGTCGACGACCATGAGGACAGCGCCGATGACGAGCGCGCCGTCACCCGGATCTGGGCCGAGATTCTCCAGCTGGACCCGGGGCAGGTCGACAACGACTTCCGCTCGCTCGGGGGCGGCTCGTTGGAGCTCGTGCATCTGCTCGCGCGGGTGTACGAGGAGTTCGGCGTCGAACTCCCGGTTGAGGCGTTGCTCGACTTCGAGGTCACGATCAGTAGCGTGGTCGCCATGATCCAGTTGCTCCGGACCAGTGGTCCCAGCGCTGCTGACGGAGGCATTCCATGGGTGGAATCGTGATGGACCCCGCGACGAAGACCAGCTGCAGCAGGCAGCAGTGACGGGCCTGCCTGCACCGAGCCCACTACTCGGATGCCCCGGTCGAGCCTCCCCGCCAGCTGAGGTGCGCGCGTGGACCGTGGACGCGGGCGTCGAGGAGTTCCCTTTTCTCGCTGACCACAGGTTGCATACCGTGCCGGTGTTGCCGGGCGCGGCCGTTGTCGACATGGCTCTGGCCGCGACGGCGGCTACCGGGAGGCCGTCGCGCACGCTCCATGATGTTCGCCTGGGCCAGGTCTGTGTCATCCCCGCGTCCGGCAGCCGGCGGCTTCGGCTGGCGCTCCGGGCTGGTCTGGACGGCGCACTCACCCTGGTGCTAACCAGCGGCCCGGGTGCCGGCGCCGGCGCGGCATCCGGTCGGCTCAGCACGACACATGCGACCGCGCGTATCGATGCCCTGGCCGGCCCGTTCACCCGCCCGATCGACGTAACCGAGCGGGCGCTGACCGTACGCCGTACGGGCGCCGAATCGTCGGGTGAGGTCTTCTACAGCAGCCTGCGAGAGGCGGGCAACGACTACGGCCCGGCCTTCCGTACCCTCCGGCGCATCTGGCGCAGCAGCAACGAGGCATGCGCGCTCGTCCACATCGGAGACCCGGTCGGCGACGACGGGCCCCTATGGCTGACCCGCCTGCGACTCGTCGATGCGGCGATCCAACTGGTGGCGGCGGCCGCCGGGGTGACCGGCCGGCCCTTCGTCTGGGCCGGCTGCGAACGCTTGCGAGTTCACGACACGCTCCGGGCCGATGCCCACGGGTACGCGTGGCTGCGGCCCACGACGGGAGCCGACGAGCTGGCGGGCGACGTCGTGTTACTGGACTCCACGGGCCGGGCGGCCGCAGAGATCACCGGAGTTCGTCTCCACCTGGTGCGACCCCGGGTATCCCGAGCCGTCAGTGAACCGGCCGCACCGGCTCGGACGCGTCGGACCCTGGCTGTCGCGGCGACCTTCGACGCCGAGCCGTTGCGGGCGGAACTGAGCGGCCGGATGGCCGCGCTCGGGACGACGGTCGTCTACGACCACCACGCAGGGTCCGTCACCCAGCTGACCAGCCCCGGCAGGCTGCTCGCGTCCAATCGCGACGGCGTGAATCTCCTTCTCGTCCGCCCGGACGAGGTGCACGCCGGCAACGGTCAGGCATCCGGGAACCGGTTCACCCTTCCCGGCGTAGGCGACATCGCTCAGCTGCACAGCTACGAAACCGAATATCTCTACGACGAGATCTTCGTACGCGGGGCATACCTCCGGCACGGCATCAGCTTGCAACCGGGCGACACCATATTCGACGTCGGTGCCAACATCGGAATGTTCACACTCTTCGTCCAGCACCGGTTTCCCGGCGTTCGCGTGTACGCGTTCGAGCCGGCGAAGCCGGCGTTCGAGGCGCTTCGGTACAACGCGTCGCAGTACTGCCCCGACAGTAAGGTGTTCAACTACGGCATTTCCGACGGAGACCGGATCATGCCGTTCACGTTCTACCGCAATTCAACGGTCTTCTCCGGCTTCGCCGCCGACCCGGATCGCGACGCGAAAAACATCCGAACCGTCGTCGAGAACGCGCTGCACGCCCAGGTTCCGTCAGGCACCGTCGACCTGCGCCCGATCGTCGCGCGCCTGCTTCGGGATCGCCTGGTGGCCGACGTCCACCTCTGCGCCACCAAGACCCTGTCAACGGTCTTGCGGGAGACCGACGTTCACCGCGTCGACCTGCTGAAGATCGACACCGAGGGCAGCGAGATCCAGGTGCTCAACGGCATCGAAGACCGGCACTGGGAACGCATCCGCCAGGTTGTCCTCGAGGTCCACGGTCAAGCTGACCAGCGAGGCTTAGTGACCGCCCTGCTGGCGGACCGGGGGTTCCACGTGGTCGTAGATCAGCAGGAGCATCTGCTCCGCGGCACCACCCTGAGTGCTGTCGTCGCCCGCCGGCCCGACGACCGGTCGGGCCCAGCACCCGAGCCGCACGACGACGCCCGCGTCGTCAGCCCGTCCGTGCGGCGCGCCACCCACCTCGTCCAGGCCGTCGCTGCCCTGCAACGCTCGACCGACACGCCGTGCATCGTATGCCTGTGTCCCTCTCCATCCGCCGATACGGCAGACCGCGAACGACGTGATCACGAGGTCGCCACGGCGCTCGCCGCAGTACCCGGCGTCGTCGTAGTGACCGAGGTCGACATCGAACAATCGCGCCGCGAGATCGGCTCCGGGCCGAGCGACCTCTTCGCCGGGCTCGCGACGATCGTTGCCCGGGTGTATCTCGACCTCCGCTGACACGTCGCCTCAGCTCGTTGATGCTGGGGGCACGCTTGGGGCGTCAGCCCACGCCGAGGACCGTTCCCGGTGCGTCACCCAGGCCGGAGGTCTCGAAATGCTGCCGGGATCGGAACAACCTCAGTGCCGCTTCCGCTTGCGGCATCAGACCCGCCGGCAGCTCGCACCACGCCGTCCATCGGACGACGTCGGTTCGGTGAGGCTCGGCGGCGAAGGGTTCGCCCGCGAATGTACTGGTCGAGAACGCAAAGGTGACCTTCTCCGATCTGGACGGTGGTCGATGGTGCGTCACGCTGCTGAAGAGGAGATCCTCGGGCCGCGCCCGCACGCCGACCTCCTCCGCCAACTCACGGACCGCCGCTGACACCACGTCCTCGCCGGGCATGACGTGGCCGCCGGGAAGATTCCAGAAGCCATTGAACATCCCGGCGTTGAGCTGCATCAGTAGAACGTTCCCGTCGCGGAGGACCAGGACGCGCACGTCGACGAGGGCGTACTGACGATCCGGCATCACGGCTCCCATCCGGTCAGAGCTTCCATCACCCATGTCTTGACGACGGACGGAACCAGGACGGCACACAGGACCTCGGGGCCACCGGCGACCGATGCCCACGAAGCACACGGCGCAGTCGCGGACACCTTCGGTCGCCACCAGGACAGCAGTACGCGCTGCCAGAGCAGCCGCGGGATGATCTCTTCCCGATTCGCGGCCGAGGTCATGTGCTCCCGCAGCAGGAGCTCGATCACGACCCGATCCAGCCGTACCACGAACGCTCCGTCCTCCCGAAAGCCGACCTTGCCGGCATGTACCCGCAGTTGGCCGTAGTCGCACCGGGTTCGGCCATACGACCCGACCACTGCGATCAGCTGCCGGTAGGCTTCCTCCCGCATCCTGCCTCTCAAGCGTCAGACGGCTGCCGAGTCGACACTACGAACGGGATGACGCGTCCGACGTCGTCGGGAGGCCATTCGAGACCCCACGCTTCGAAATCTGCCCGCTCGCGCATCAAGTCGTATCGGGATCCAGCGGCAGCCATCACACCCTTCCAGTGGTCGATCGACGACATTGTGACGACCGCCTGCGTCACCTGAGGGTGGCTCAAGGCCCAGACGATAGGGGCCGTGGCCGCTGGCCCGCTCAGGCCGGAAACCGCTGCCAGCCGCCCTCTCCAGAGCGGCGCCATGCCGAGGAAGGGCAAACCACGGGTTTCGAGCTCGGGGAAGAACGTTCGGGGCCAGTACTCCGCCGGCGAGAATTGCGCAGCGAAGCCAGCCACGGCCTCCACGGTCATGGCGGTTGCCATGTGCTGGATCGAGTGACAGTAGGCGAACGGCTCGCTGACGACACCCGTAGCCAGAACCTCGTGTGCGGCCTGCTCGTAGAACGCGCGCACCCGTCCTGTATCCACCAGCATCGCGAGGTCTTCCGTGCCCTTGAGGTCGATCTCGATGACGGCAACGCGCAGACAGGGCACGTCCAAGTTTCCCAACGATTCTTCGATACTGCGGCAAATGCGGGAACGGACCGAAGAACCGGAACTGAGTGGACACTCGACCTTCACCGCGTGCCGGAGCAGCGGCCGGCCCGCACGCTGCCACGCCGTCCGTACCGCCCATTGCGTGCCCAGCGCGGGATTGCTGTGCACCCAGCCCAGTCCGTCGGACAGGGCTTGGACGAGGGCACGCAGTCCTGGTTCCGAGTCCTTGTGTGGCAGGAGCCGCCCTGCCACAAAGGTACTCGTGCCAAAGCAGATACGGTTGACGCTCATTGGCGGCTCCAGCCTCTCATAGGAGCAGGTGGACGTCCGCCGGGCACAGGTTGAGGGGGTGGACTCGGCCCAGCGTGCTTGCGGATGACGGGTGGGTCTCGATCTGGGATATTTCGCAATGCACCAAGCCGGCAACGGTCAACGGATCCCAGTCGTGCTCGCAGAGGTGGAGCAGCCCCATGACAACAAAGGCGCCGTGACTCACCAGGACCAGATCGTCGTTCGAGTATGCCTCGACCAGGCGATTAAGGACCCCCGCGAACCTGGCCAGCGCCTCGCCGAGCGTCTCCCCACCTGGATGTCCCGCCGCGCGATCACCCGAACGCCAGCGTTGCGAGATGCGGTCGCGGGACGCCTTGTCGGCAGCGCCGGCTCCGCGAATCTCAGCCAGGTCAGCGTCGATGCACACGTCCACCGCCAGCTGAGCTCCGATGACCGTTGCTGTCTGGCGTGACCGGCGAGCAGGAGAACTTAACACCCTCGGGCGCTTCACCCTCGCGGCCAGCCGGGCTGCGGCGACCTGTGCTTGGCCGACGCCGAGTGGACTCAACGGCGGATCAGGCTGCACGTCGCTCACGGCAGGTGACGGATGGCCATGGCGGACGAGGAAGACAGGGGTCATGTGCGCACGTTCCCATCGCCTCTCGCACTCGCATCGAAGCTCCCAGATCTCAGCTTCGCGCACAGCCAGGTGGCGCACAACGCCGGTGAGATCCACGCACTGGTCACTGTGGCGCCGCCACCAAGCCGCCGCCCGGCGCAGCCACTACAAAAGACGACTCACGGCCGAACTCACCTCGTAGATCACGAACTGCGTCTGCGTACCAGGCGCGTAAACCCTGAACGGTGAGGCAAGCGGCATTCGGGACCGGAGTCTCTTCGCATCTGTTCACCGGCCGAGCGAGGAAAGTCCACCTTTTGAACAATGAGGCTAATGCGATCTTCGTCCACGCCGTCCTTAAGGGATGGGCCCGTTTTAACCTTCGATCGTGTCTTGAGGTAAACATAAAGAGCTACGACCCAGGCGACGGAGCCTAGAACCGCGATTCCCGCCTGGGCTTTTCTCGACTCGGGCATTATCTCAGGTAGGAATTCCGTAAGCAGGATCAGGTATGGCAACAACACCATGGCGCAAATCGCGGCACGCCCTATCCAGCGTGCCACGTCACCACCTCCAGGAACAGGCTGTGCAGAGGCGGTCGGGTGAACGACCGGCGGGGACCTGAGTCATTGCTCCTCCAGCCACCAATGGCGACCTCGGCAGCAACCTGTCATTTGATGACCAAGGATAAGGATGCCGACCGTGTGCACGTGCTAAGCGTCGCCCTGTTGCTCAGTATGCCGCGTCGGCTCGGCTGTAGATCACATCCCGCATGCGGACAAAGAGTTTGTCCGCATCGCTCGTCACGTGGGATGCGGGCGCCGTTAGCACCACTGCTATGACCAGCGGGTCGATCGGCGGGCAGCATCCGAGTTCCCGTTGTGGCGGCCGGTCGAAATGCTGAGGAAACGGACAGGGTGCATGTCTGCATCGCGCCAGGGGCGGTAACGTGACCCACACGTTGTGTGCAAACCTTCGTGATCGTCGTCGTTGCCCGAGCAGCAGGGAGCGGAGGGATGGCGCAGGCGCCGCGCGATCTGGTCCCGACCCGTTCCGTCTGGCACTTCTTCGGTGCCGAGTTGCGGCACTGGCGGGTGCTGCGGGGCTTGTCGCAGGACCAGCTCGGTCGCCTCACGCACGACAGTGGTTCGGCCATCGGCAAGGTGGAGAAGGCTGTGCGCCGGCCGTCCCTACGGCTGGCCCGCGAATGCGACCAGGCGCTGAACACCGGCGGTGTGCTGCAACGATTGTGGCCGCTGGTCGAGAAGGAGCTTGGCGGCGGCTGGGACCCGGATGGCCGGGTCGACCCGGAGTTGGCCGATGCGGAGTCCGCATCCGGCGACGTTGGTCTGCATTGGGCCGCCGATCTGCCGGCTACCGTGGAGACGGTTGGCGGGCTGTGGAGGGCAGACGTGGAACGTCGGGCGGTGGTCGTCGGGGCAGGGTGGGTCGCGGCTGCGTTCGCCGCGCCTACCCGGGACTGGCTTCTGAACTGGGCGGACGCGGATCCATCCCGCACCGCTGGCCGGCGGGTTGGCCAGGCCGAAGTTGACGTGCTGTGGTCGATGTGCGGGACGTTTGCCGATCTTGACCACAGGTTGGGTGGCGGTCACGCGCGGTCCACGCTGGCGCACTACGTCAGCCACGCGGTGCTACCCATGCTGGAGGGCAGCTACCGGCAGCGAATCGGGCGCAGCCTGATGGCCGCGGCGGCGCGGCTGTGTAACCTCGGCGCGTTCATGGCCTTCGATTGTGAGCTGCACGGGCTGGCCCAGCGGTACTACATCCAGGCGCTTCGGCTGGCCCAGGCCAGTGCCGACCGCGCGCTGGGTGCGCACATCCTCGCCGACATGTCGATGCAGGCGCACTATCTCCGCGACGCCCGCGAGGCTCTCGCCCTCGCTGTTGCTGGTCAGCGCACCGCGAAGGACTATGGCTCGTCCGCCACGCTGGCCCGCTGCTGCACCATGGAAGCCCGCGCGCACGCGTTGCTGGGTGATGCCGCAGCCTGCGCGGGGGCGATGAGCCGGGCCGAACGGGCGCTCGGAGCCGCATGCGACGACGAGCCGTCATGGATCAGGTTCTTCACCGCTGAGCAGCTGGCGGCCGAGTTCATGTATGCCGCCAGCGAGTTGGGCCGCCCGGCAGATGTCCAGCAGTTCGCGCCCGCGGTCCTGGGCGCATCTGAAGGAATGCAGCGCCGTCTGGTGCTCGCAACCGTCACGCTCGCGGCCTCACACCTCGGCGATGGCCGGGACGCGCGCTCAGCCAGTGACGTCGATCAGGCGTGCACCGTCCTGCAGCAGGCGGTTCCGGTTGCGGCCGGCCTGTCCAGCCCTCGCGCGCTCCATGCCCTCAACACGGTTCGGATCCGGCTGACACCTCACGCCGCGCGAACCTCGGTGCGGGCGCTGCAGGAGCACATGGAGGCCGTGGTCAGTGCCTCGTCCTGAGCCAGCCGTGGGCCGCGCGGCGGCAGGAGACCGTTTCCCTTGCGGGGATCGCCCGCGGTCAGCGGACGCGGCTGATTTGGCCGACGCGGTTCGTGCTGCGTCCGCGCTGCGAGGACTCAACCCGGCGGGCGTTCGGTTAATCCACCACTACAGCAACGCCGTGTACCACCTGCCCGCCGAGGGGGTCGTCGCGCGCGTCACTTGGGGGGTCGATGCCAGCCGGCGACTTACCGTGGCGCAGCAGGTGGTGCGGTGGCTCGTCGACCAGCATCGGTTCCCAGCGACGGCGCCTGCCAGTCGTGTCGAGCCCGTCCACCCAGATCCTCAGATCACGGTCACCTTCTGGCGCCACTATCCGCAACCGCAGTCAGCTGGCAAGCCCACCTCTGATCACCTCGGGCGGCTTCTCCAAATGCTGCACGGGATCGCCGAGGCCCCTCCGGTCCAGCTTGACCGCTGGGTACCGCTAGCCGCCCTGCACGCAACACTCACCAGCGGCCGGACGGCCATCGAGGCGCTGCGCCCGGATGAGCGGGACTGGCTGCTCGACGAGGTACATCGGCTGCGGGAGGAACTCGATCGCCTCGACTGGCCGCTGGGATTCGGTTTGATCCATGGTGACGCGTGGGCCGGGAACCTACTGTGGGACGCCGCAGCAGGATCTGATGCGGCCATCCTCACCGACTGGGACTGGGTCAGCTACGGCCCACGCGAGATTGACCTGATTCCGACCTGGCACGCCACCCGCCGCTACGGGCGCGGGCCGTCCTGGACAATCGCCTTCGTCGCCCGCTACGGGTACGACCTCGCGGCTTCACCAGTCTTTACGATCTTGATGCGGATGCGAGACCTGGTCCAGATCACCGGCCCGCTGCGCCGGGCGGCCGACAGTGAGGCGCACCGCGAGGCGCTGCGCCAGCGCCTCGACGCGATACGCGCCGGCGACACCACGGCCACATGGAAGGCCCTGTGATCGCGCCGTCGGACCGTCTCCGTGTGGACAGACAGCGTTGCACGCGGCCGTCTTCCGCGCGGGCCGACTGCGGGAAGGCCCGGCCGCCCGCGCCCGCCAGACTCGAATGCGCAACGGCAAACACCCGAAGCGCACTATGGCTGAGTTCCCAACCGCTGCGCGGTGTACAACGCGGTGATGTAGTTGTCCACAACGACGGCGCCGGGCTGACGGCTCACCACCGCGGCGACCCCGTCGAGGAACGGCTCCCGCCGGTCGGCCGGAAGCTCACGGATGTTTGAGAAGGTTGCCCACAGTCGACGTGCGGCATCGGGCGTCAGCCGGTGCCGCCAGCGGATCAACTCAGCCTGGACCGGGCCGAACCAGTCGCCCGCGGTCAGCTCCGTCGTCCGCGCGTCGATCTGCAGCGGTGCCGGCACGTGGTACGCGTCACGTCGTTCGCCCGGCAGGTATTGCTCGTATAGGGCGTCCAACGCCGTCCGCCACGGCGCCCAACGCTCCGGGTCGCCAAAGACGGTCCACCACACCGCGAGCCAGCCACCGGGCCGCACCAACGCGGCGAGCCTCGGCACCGCGACGGTCGGGTCAAGCCAGTGAAACGCGGTGCCACAGACGGCCAGCTCGAATGGTTCGCCAGGTAGCGCGACGGTGGTGAAGTCGCCCTCCACGACCGTCACATCCTGCCCGGCGGTCTCCAGACGCAGCCGGGAGGCCAGCGCAGCGCCGAGCTCCACTGCCACCACCGACGCGCCGGCGGCGGCGAGGCGGCCGGTGACCTGGCCGGTGCCCGGCCCGATCTCCAGCACCCGGACGCCGGCCCTTAACCCGCACCGGTTGGTCAGAACCTCGTACACCCACTCGGGGTAGTCGGGCCGGGCGGCCTGGTAGTTGTCGGCGTCCTCGTTGAAGCTGTGCCGCCGCCGCAGCCGCACCTCGTCGTTCGCCACAGGCGGCACCCTACCGCCGACGCGGCCGGGATGACCCGCCTCCACCCTCGGGCAAATGGCGGGCACGCCTTTACCAGCCGGGGCAAGAATGACATGCGTGCCCGCGCAGCCCGGCGGCCCAACCGCCATCGTCATACCCGTACCCGCGGCCGAACCGGCCGTTCGGCACTGGCGCGACCGCCACGATCCCTCCGCTCGACAGGACATGCCTGCCCACATCACCGTGCTGTACCCGTTCCTCCCCGATGCCAAGATCACGACGGAGGTCACCGGCCGGCTCCTGCGCCTGTTCGCAGGCCAGTCCGCGTTCGACATCGTCCTTGCGGGCTGTGCCCGCTTCCCCGGCCTGGTGCTCTATCTCGATCCGCAGCCCGCGCTGCCGTTCCGCGCGTTGACTGCGGCCATCACCGCGGCATGGCCCGAGACGCCGCCGTACGGAGGAGTGTTCGACGACGTGGTGCCGCACCTAACGGTCGCCACTGACGTCGAGCGGGAGACCGCCGACGAGATTGAGGCGGACCTCGCCGCGCAGCTCCCGATCGCCGCGACGATCCAGGAAGCGTGGCTGTACGCGCCGGACAACACCCGGTGGACGCCTCGGTTACAACTTCCCCTGGGCACGCCGTAGTCTCGTCACCCGCATGTCCCTCGACGAAGCCCCCGGCGCCGGCCCCGTAGCCGCTACACGACCACACCACGTACGCCGCCGCTGTGCGGAGAAGGACGGTGTGAAACTTCTTGGTCCCCAGCGGCGGCTCACCTGCTGGGAGCGGACGAAAACGCTGTGCTCTCGACGTGCGGCGTTGGCACGATCGTCGCCATGACGGATGAACCCTCGGCAAGCGGTCCGACGCGACTGGACTGGTGGCAGCTACCGGAACCCGTTCGATCACTGATCGAGGCCAGGGTCGGCGCACCGGTGGTGTCAGCCGTGACGCCGCCTGGCGGCTTCAGCCACGGGCTGGCGGCACGACTCACCCTTGCCGATGGCGGCCGAGTGTTCGCCAAGGTGATCGCCGCGGACGACGGACTGGCTCGGGCGTACCGCATCGAAGCGCGGTGCGCGGCCCAGTTACCCGCGCAGGTCCCCGCGCCGCGGCTGCGGTTCACCCTCGACGGCGACGGGTGGGTGGCGTTGGCGTTCGATGATGTCGATGGCCGGCACCCAGACCTGGCCGATCCGACCGAGTTGGCCGCCGTCCTGCGCCTGGTTCAGGAGCTGTCGTCGGCGTTGACCCCGAATCCGGTCGCCGACGCGCCCAGCATCGCCGACGCGTTCGGCGGCAAGTTCAACGTCTGGCGTCGCTACCTCGGCCAGGGGCCGCCGGCGGACCTGGACGGCTGGTCCCGCCGGCACCTCGCCGAGCTCGCCGCGCTGGAGGACCAGTGGGCCGCCGCGACGCGTGGGAACACCCTACTGCATCTCGACCTACGCCCGGACAACCTGCTGACCATGGCCAGCGGGGCGGTGGTCGCGGTCGACTGGTCCTGGCCCGCGGTCGGCGCCTCCTGGGTCGACCTCGTCGCACTGATGCCAGCTGCCCTCGCCGCCGGCGTCGACCCCGACCCCATCCTCGCCGATCACCCGCTCACCGTCGATGTCGCGCCGAACGAGGTTGACGCCTTCATCTGCGCCCTGGCCGGCTACTGGACCTTCCACTGCCGGCAGCCGCCACCAGCCCGCGCACCAACCCTGCGCAGCTACCAGGCCGCCAATGCGGAACGGACAACCCGCTGGCTCGCCAGCCGGACCGGCTGGGTGTAGCACGCTACGACCACGACATCCGGACACCACCGGTCAGCAACACCTGAAGCTCGCCGGCGGGCACACCTGCGACCTCGTCATCCGTCCGCCTCGTCAGATGAGCTGGTGAAACGCTCAAGCACCCTCTCCGCGCAGTCCGCGAGCGTCTGGCTGGCGTCGAAGCCCAGGCTTTCGATCGCGACCAGCGCGGTGATCGCCACGTCGGCCAGTTCCGCTGCGACCTGCTCGCGACAGTGAGTTCTCCCCTTCCGTGGGTTGTTGCCGAGCACGCCGATCCACGCCGCCGCCGCTTCACCGGCCTCCTCACTGACTTTGAGAATCCGCAGCGTTATCTGGTGCTCGGCGCGGCCGTTGTGCCCATCCAGCCATGTCACCGACATGCGAACGGCTCGACGGGTCACCTCATCCACGACGACAATCCTCGACCATCAGGAGCGCCGCACTGCACTCGGGTTCGCCCACCACCCAAGCGCATCAAACGGCCCGAACCCCGCGTGTTCACATTGTCCCAAACAACACGATCGATGCCTTGGGATGCCGGTGGGCGGTATCCAGCAGGGCGGCGTAGTCGGTTGTGACGAAGCTGCGCCCGTTCTCCCGTGCGGGCGCAACGCACCTGGACCTGGATCGGGTATGGCAGCCGGATCCGGCTCTGGGGCATGATGCAGACGAGCCCGACCGATCCGGTTGCGATAGCGCCGTTGGCCCCAACCTGTCGGGCCTCAACCCGGCCCCGAACGTTGGGCAATGCACGTCTGGGCGGGCGGAAATCCATGCGGACAGCCGCGTTGTCCGCATCGGCGGTATCGACCCGTGCCGCTGCACCGTCGATCGTCAACGTATGGAGCTGATCGCCGAACCCGTCGGTCGGCGTTCACGCTCCTGCCAGGTCACACCGGCGCGGCCGTCGAGAACGGCTGCGGTGTGTTGTGAACCAAGGCGGAGGCGGGTCTGGGATGGGTACGACGCGACCGCACCACCTCCTGGTGCGTGTGGCGACAAGCGTGCCCGTCCCGGGACCGCCACCGAAGACGGTCTCGGTTGAGGCTTCGTGGCCGTGAGCGTCCGACACCACAACCGGCGACAAGGAAGGCACGTCCGGCGCGGCGAGAGCCGACGCCGGCGAGACGAGACAGGGAGCCGTCGCGATGGCAGCCTCGGACGCGGTCCGACCGCTGGTGTACGCGCCCGCTCCAACGCGTGTCGAGCCCTTGTGCACGGCGAGGGCAATGGTGCGTTCCGTCCGATCGATCGGATGTCGTCGGACACCGCCTCTCACTCCTCGGGGCGGGGCGCTGCGGTCGACGATCAGCGGGCCGCCACTTGAATCCCTGCCGGTGTACTGCCGCATGGCTGCGCCGGTGGGTGATCGGCGGTCAGTTCGTCGGTCCCGTTCGCCGCTGCAGAAGCGCCTCCGCCGGGGCGCGCCATCGTCTGCGGCTGCTGGGGGTACCGGCCGGTGGCCGGGCTTGTCCGCCCGTGCACGGGGGCGCGGCGGCTGCGGCCCGACCACCGGCTGGTTGCCGGACGGCACGAACGCCCTCGTCGGCGTCGTGGTTTGGCTCGCTGAGGTCGTTGCGCTGGTCGACGTCGGCGATGTGAGCGTCGGGCGACCGCTCGGCGAAGGCGTTCCCAGCACGCCATCGCCCGGCTGCCCGCCCTGCCGCGTATACGGGCTGGCGGCTCAGGTCGTCAGACGGCTTCGGCTGCTCGGTCGTGAATCGGCAGGCGGCGAATGACCGCGCCGGGCGACGTCATGCGGCGGACCCTGCCGCCGGCTCAGGCGAGAGATCGCCTGCTCTGGATGACGGGGCGGGCGTTGTCCGCCCTGCATGAGCGCAGCGCGGACGACCCGGAGCGGTGTTCCGACTGGCGATGCGGGCGTGGCTATCCATGTGCACGCCGGCGCCAGGCGGACAGGGCGATGGCGGCCAGCCTTCAGGGGTGGCCGCACACCTGGACGGCACGGCACGATCTGCGTTCGGTCGGCCTGCCCGTCGCGCCCTCGGCAGCCGTCGATGCGGTGACAGGCGTTTGTCCGGTCGTGCAGCGCACGCCGTCGCCGGTGGACGCAGCACGTGGCGGTGCGCGGTGAGGATCACCAGGAAACTCGGCCTGTTGGTGACCGTGCCGCTGGTTGCGGTGGTGGCGTTCGCCGGCCTGGCGCTGGTCACGACAGCCGGGCAGGCGCTACGGGCGGACCGGTTACGGACGCTGGTAGCGGTCGCGGCCGTAGGCGGTGATCTGGCGCACCGGCTGCAGGCGGAACGGGCAGCGGCGGTGGTGCTGCTCACGGGTGGTCCGGCGGCGGGGCCGAGCAACGCCTTCTTGGAGGCGATCGCCGCCACCGATGAGTCGACAGGCCGCTACCGGCAGGCGCGGTCGGAGGTGTCGTCGGTGCCCGCCGGTGCGGCGGTCCTCCTCAGCCGGATCGATGGGGAGCTGGGGTTGCTCGGCCCGCTGCGCCGGCAGGTACAGGCGGGCACGCCAGCGTCGTCGGCGGTCGCGTTCGCGTACCGGATCGTGATCGCGTCGGTGTTGTCGTTTCGCGAGTCGGTGGCGCAGGCCGGCGGCGCGCCGGCCGATATCGCCGACCAGATCCGGGCGGCGGTGGAGCTGTCTCATGCGGCGGAGGCGGTGGGTCTGCTGCAGGTGGCGGTGCTGCGGGCAGCGGGCGCCGGCCGGCTGACCCTGGCCACACAACAGGAGATGACCGCTGCGCGCACGGCGTACACCGACGCGGTGGTGTCCTTCGCAGGGCTGGCGCCGCCGCACTGGCGGGCGTGGTGGGAGCACGCGCAGACCGGCGACGAGGTGCTGGCGGCCCAGCAGCAGGAGGATGCCGCTGCACGTACCCCACCCGATGGGATCCTCGATGTCGACCGTGGCCGCTGGCGCGCGGCGATGGACGTTCGTATCGACCGGATTCGGCAGGTCGAGGCGCGTATCGACACGCAGATCCTGTCCGCGGTAACAGGGCTTCGGGACACCGCGTGGCGATGGTCGGCGGGCGAGGCCGGCACGGTCGTGGTGATCGTGGTCGTCGCGCTGCTACTGGCCGTCGGGCTGGGCCGCCCGATCAGCCGAGGGCTGCGCCGGCTGCGTGATGCCGCGCACAAGGTGGCCTACACGAGCCTGCCCGCCGCGGTGGCGGCGTTGAACACACCGCAGCACCTGGGATCGCTGACGCCGATGGAGTTCGCCGGGCGGGTCGCGCCGATGCACGTGGCAGGGCGGGACGAGATCGCTGAGGTGGGGCGGGCGTTCGACTCGGTGCATCGGGAGGCGGTGCGCGTCGCCGCAGAGCAGGCGCTGCTGCGAGTGAATATCGGGGCGATGTTCGTGGCGCTGGCGCGGCGGCTGCAGCGGCGGGTCAGCCAGATTACCGCCACGTTGGATGAGGCGGAGAAAGGCGAAGAAGACCCGCAGCGGCTGGCATGGCTGTTCGGCCTGGACCTTCTGGTCGCGCTGATGGGGCGTACCAACGACAGCCTGCTGGTGCTCGGCGGGCAGGGATCCGCGCGGGTGCGGGGCAGCGACGAGTCGCTGTACGACGTGCTGCGCGGAGCGGTGAGCCAGGTCGAGGCGTACCAGCGCATCGAGTACGGCGTCATCGACGACGGCGTGGCGATGATCGGCCGGGTGGTCGACGACGTGGTGCACCTGCTGGCGGAGTTGTTCGACAACGCCGCGCGTTTCTCCGGTCCGGAGACGAGGGTCGTCGTCGACGCGCGGCTGCTTGGCGATCGGGTGGTCATCCAGATCGCCGACCAGGGTCTCGGTATCGACCCCGACCGGCGGGCCGAACTCAACCGGCGGTTGTCGTCCCCGCAGCAGTTGGACGTGGCAGCGGTACAGGCCATGGGGCTAACCGTGGTCGGACAGATCGCGGCCCGCTATGGCATCCGGGTCGAGCTGCGCGCTAGCCGGTCACGCGGCACCCTCGCCGAGGTAACGCTGCCGCTGGCCGCGTTTCAGGTGGTGCCCCGGCAGCAGCCGGCTTCCGTACGCACCGCTGATGACGCCGTGGTGCCGGCACCGCCTCGGCCGCCCGTCGAGTGGCCGCCGAGCACCCCACTGGATGTTCCAGCGGCCGTGCCGGCGCCACAGTGGTCAGCTGGCGAGGATGACACCGCTGAGTTGCCGATCTACCAGCAGGTGTGCGCCGGCGGCTGGTTCGCCACCGATCCCATGGCCGGTACCGGCGACGGCGCCTGGAGCAGCGTCGCCGACGCGGGCTGGCGAGCCGCGGACCGCGCCGCCAACCCGACTGTGGCGGGCACGACCGAAAGCGGGCTGCCCAGGCGGATGCCGCAGGCCCACCTGGTACCCGGTGGCATCGATGCCGCACCGGTCCGGCCGGCGCAGACCCGGGATCCGGCCCGGGTGTCGGCGGTGATGTCGGCCTACGCCCGCGGTGTGGCCACCAGCCGCGCCCAGCACATGGTCTCTGGTTCCCCCGCCGATCACCACAGGGAGCGTTCCTGATGTCCCGCGATACCGAGCTGGACTGGCTGCTCAACGACTTCACCGAACGGGTGCCGCACGTCACCCACGCCGTCGCGGTGTCCAGCGACGGGCTCGTGGTGGCGGCAACTCGCGCGTTGAGCAACGACCGCGCCGACCAGCTCGCAGCTGTCGCCTCCGGTCTGGTCAGCCTGCTGGCCAGCGCGGCCCGGCTGCTGCAGGCCGGGTTGGTGGTGTCCAACCTGACCGAGATGGACGGCGGGTTCATGTTCTCCATGGCGGTCAGTTCCGGTGCGTCGCTGCTGGTGCTGGCCTCTCGCCAGTGCGACATCGGCCGGGTCTCCTATGAGATGACCGAGCTGATCAACAAAGTGGGGCCGGTGTTGACCCCTGACACCCGTAGCGGATCCCTCCTGCAACCAGCGGAGCAGCCGGCATGGTGAACGCGCCGCCGACGGCGGTGCCGGCCGCGCGGCCCGCTGCAGCGAAGATCGTCATAGCGGGTGGGTTCGGGGTGGGCAAGACCACGCTGGTGGGCGCGGTGTCGGAGATCGACCCAGTGACCACCGAGGTGGTGATGACCGGTGCCAGCCGCGCCCTCGACGACACCACGATGGTGCCGGCCAAGGCGGCGACCACGGTGGCGATGGACTTCGGCCGGATCACCATCGACACCTCGCTGGCGCTATACCTGTTCGGCACGCCGGGCCAGCAGCGGTTCTGGTTCATGTGGGACCAGCTGTGCCGCGGCGCGATCGGCGCGGTGGTACTGGTCGACGTACGCCGCCTCGCCGACTGCTTCGGCCCAGTGGACTACTTCGAGCGCCATCGCATCCCGTACGCGGTGGTGGTCAACCAGTTCGACGGCGCCCCGACGCACCCGGCCGAGGCGATCCGGGAGGCACTGGCCGTCGATGCGCAGGTGCCGATCCTGTCCTGCGACGCCCGGCAGCGGCCCGGCGCCAAGCAGGCCCTCGTCGCCCTGGTCGAGCACGCCCTCGCCGTACGCCGCGGCGCCGCTATTCGCGCCGGTGCGGCGCGGGCTGTCGTCAGCGGCCCGCACGTTCGCTAACCCGACCCCTATGCCTTGGGAGGCACCCATGCGACAACACCACCCGCGCCACGCCCGGCGACTTGCCGTCACCGCCGCGCTCCTGCTTGTCGCCGGGCTCGCAGCTGGTGGCTGCGGCGGTCGTGGGAGCGGTGCGCCTCCCGGTCGGGTGAAGATCGGGTTTCTGGCGTCGCTGTCCGGCACGTACCAGGCGGTCGGCACTGACATGCGCGACGGGTTCCAGCTCTACCTCGACACCCACGACAAGCGGCTGGGTGGCCGCGCGGTGGACCTGGTGGTGGCCGATGAGGGCGACGGCGGCCCGACCGCCGTGCCGGCGGCCACCAAGCTGGTCAAGTCCGACCGGGTAGTGGCCTTGGCCGGCATCGTCGGCGGCGGCTCGGTCGCCGGCGTCGTGCCGCTGCTGACCGAGACCAGGGTGCCCCTGGTCGCTGCCAACGGCCGGCCGGAGCTGAAGGACCCGACCTGGGTCTGGACCACCTCGTTCATGAGCGTGGAGCCGGGTGCGGCGATCGCCCAGTACGTCAAGGACCACGTCGACGGCCCGGTGTACGCGATCGGCCCGGACTACCAGGGCGGCTGGGACGAGCTGAATGGCTTCACCGACGCGTTCACCAGGGCCGGCGGGAAGCTGGCCAACCCCGACGGCAAGACCACTTTCACCCCGTTCCCGGCCACGAGCAACTTCCTGCCCTACTTCACCCAGGTGAAGAACTCCGGGGCGAAGGCCGTCTACTGCTTCTACGCCGGCAAGGCGGCGGTCGACTTCGTCAAGCAGTACCGCCAGTCCGACATCAAGGACCTGCCGCTGTACGGGGCGTTCCTGACCGAAGGCAGCGTCCTGGACGCCCAAGGGCAGGCCGCCGAAGGCATCTACAACGTGCTCAACTACAGCCCGGACCTGGACAACGCCGCGAACCGGACCTTCGTTGCCGCCTGGAAGGCTCGGCACGACCGCCAACCCACCACGTTCGCGATGGCCAGCTACGACGCCGCCGCGGTGCTGGACAAGGCGATCGGAACCGTCGGCGGCGAGGTCACGCCGCAGGCGATCAACGAGGCCATCGGCCGGCTCGGGCCGATCGACAGTCCTCGCGCGGCGTGGCAGTTCAACCGTGCCAGCCATGCCCCGGTTCAGAAGTGGTACCTGCGCCAGGTCCGCCGCGACGGGCCCGCACTGTCCAACGTGGTCGTTCAGGAGCTGGCCACCATCGGCAACTAGCAAACGGAGAAGGGACTGCCGTGGGCGTGTTGGATGCCTACCTCGTGCCGACCGTCGACGCGGCGGCGTACGGGCTGCTGCTGTTCACCGTGGCGGCTGGCCTGACCGTGGCGTTCAGTGTCGGTGGGGTGCTCAACCTCGCCCACGGCAGCCTGTACGCGGTCGGGGCCTACACCGCCGCCGCTGTTAACGACGGAACGGGGCGCGCGCTCGCCCTCGCCCTCGTGGTCGGGACCGTGGCGGGCGCGGCCGGCGGCGGCGTGCTCGCCGTCGCGGTGGTTCCACTTGCCGGGCGTGGCCATCTGGCCCAGGCGCTGCTTACGTTTGGCGCTGCCTTGGTCGCCGTCGACCTGCTCACCACCCTGTTCGGCCCGAATGAGCTACCCGTGGCCATCCCCGCCGAACTGGGCGCGAGTGCGAGCATCGCCGGGCACCGCTATCCGGTCTATCGGCTGGTGTTCATCGCCGTCGCCGTCGCGCTCGCCACCGCCGGGTGGCTGGCCGTGGCCCGCACCAAAGTCGGGGCTCGGGTCCGCGCCGCGATCGACGACCCGCAGATGCTCGCCTGCCTTGGCGTCAGCCCGCGTACGGTGCAGGCTGGCGTGCTGGCGGTCGCCGGTGGGGTAGCCGCGCTCGCGGGGGTGCTCGGCGCGCCGATCCTGGGGCCCGGGCCGGGCACGGCCAATGCGGTGCTGTTGCTGTCGCTGGTGGTCGTGGTGCTCGGCGGCCTCGGCCGCGTGCTCGGCGCGCTGGCCGCCGCGTTCGCGGTCGGGCTGATCCAGACCCTCGGGATCACCCTCGCCGCCGGCTGGGCACCATTCCTGCTCTTCGCCGCGATGGCAGCGGTCCTGGTCGCCCGACCGCCGCGTCCCGATCGGAGCCAGGCATGAGCGGCGACGACACCATGGCACCTACCCGAGCCGCCAGGGGTGAGAACGGTGCCGATGCGGCCCGAGGCGTGGCGTTCGCCGCTGTGGCCACGACCGCGCCGCTTCGGCGCGGCAGCCGGGTGCCCGCCGCCGCGGCCGGCTACGTGGCGATGGGCGTGCTGGCCGCTAGCGTCGGCGCGCTGGCAGATGCCTACACCACGGTCACCCTGTCCCGCGTGCTCGCTGTGGGGCTGCTGGCGGTCAGCGTCGCGGTGTTGACCGGATGGGCAGGGCTACCCAGCCTCGGCCAGATCGCCCCGTTCGCCATCGGTGCTTACACCGCGGCGCTGCTCAGCCGGGCCGGCGTGACGGTCGGCGTGGTCCAGCTCGCGGCCGCAGCCGGCACCGCCGCCGCGTTCGCCGCCGTTACCGGCCTGGTAGTGGTGCGCACCCGCGGCACGACCTTCTTGATGGTGACGCTGGCCGTCGGCGAGCTCACCGCAACGGCGGCGGGCCGCTGGCGCGGCCTGACCGGCGGCAGCGACGGCCTGGCCGGCATCCCCGCCGTGCGGCCGATATGGGCAGCGCCGGCGCTCACCGACGACCGGCACGTCTACTGGTACGTCTTGGCCGTCACCGCCGCCGTCGTTGCGTGCACCGTGGCGGTGCTGCGCTCGCCGGCCGGGCTGCTGCTGACCGGGGTGCGCGACCACGAGACCCGCATGCGCGCCTGCGGCCACCCGGTCGGTGCCTACCTGCTGGCCGCTTACGCTGCTGCCGGGGCGATTGCCGGGGTCGGCGGGGCGCTGCTGGTCACCGTCGCCCGTTACATCTCGCCGGCCGATGTCGGCTTCGACGTCGCGGCGCTGGTGCTGCTGGCCGTCATCCTCGGCGGCGCGGCGTCCGTCGGTGGCGCGTTCGCCGGCGCGGCTCTCATCGTGGCCACCCGCGACTGGCTGGCCGGCCCCTGGCCCGGCCACGCTCCACTGCTCGTCGGCGGGATGCTCATCGCCGCCGTCTATCTCCTGCCCGACGGCCTTGCCGGCCTGGCCGGCCGGCTCCGTCAGTGGGCGGCACGAATGGCGGTGCGGTCATGATCGGGCTGCTGTCAGCTACTGGGCTGTCGTACACCTACCGGCGGCTGGCCGCCGTCAACGGCGTCGACCTGCATGTGCCCGCCGGTGCCCGGCACGCTCTCGTCGGGCCCAACGGCGCCGGCAAGACGACCCTGCTGCACCTGCTGGCCGGAACGCTGCGACCGAAGGCGGGGCGGATCCGGTTGTCGGGCCGCGACATCACCCGCACCTGCCCGGCCCGCCGGGCTCGGCTCGGCATCGGCCGCAGCTTTCAAACGCCCGCCCTGCTCGACTCGTTGACCGTCCTGGACAACCTGATCCTGGCGACCTGGCGGCACACCGGGGCGGGCGGATGGGCACCGGCCCGCTACCGGACGCTGGCCCGCCGCGGCCTCGACCAGCTTGACCCGCTGGGATTGGCCGGGCACGCCCATCAGCTGGCCGGCAGCCTGCCGCACGGGCAGCGGCGCCTGCTCGACATCGCCGTGGCCCTGGCCGGCGCGCCGAAACTGCTGCTGCTCGACGAACCTGCCGCCGGCCTACCCGACGCGGACCTGCCGCGGCTGCTGACCGCGCTGTGCGATCTGCCGGCCGGCACCGCCGTGGTGCTCGTCGAACACAACCTCGACGTGGTCGCCGCCGCCGCCGACACGGTCACCGTGCTGCACCACGGTCGGGTTCTCGCCGCCGGCACCCCAACCGACATCACCGCCGACCCTGCCGTGCGCGCGGTGTACCTCGGCACCAGCGTTGAGGCGGTGGGCTGAGCATGCTGTACATCGAGGCGCTGACGGCCGGCTATGGCGCCGGCACCGTGCTGCACGGCGTCACCCTGACCGTGCCCACTGGCACGGTGCACGCCGTCGTCGGGCACAACGGCGCCGGCAAGACCACCCTGCTGCACGCCATCGCCGGCCTGATACGCCCAACGGCCGGCCGGATCCACCTCGACAGCACCGGCATCACCGGCCAGCCCGCCCACCGGGTCGCCCGCGCCGGTGTGGCCCTCGTTCCGCAGGGCCGGCGGGTCTTCGCGTCGCTGACCGTCGCCGAGCACCTCACCCTGGCACGCTCCCGCCGGCCCCGAGCGGCGCCCGTGTGGACGACGCGGCGGGTGCTGGACCTGCTGCCTGGGCTGCAACCGCGGCTGACCCACCGCGGCGGGTACCTGTCCGGCGGGGAACAACAGATGCTGGCCATCGCCCGCGCCCTGCTTACCCAGCCCCGGCTGCTGCTGCTCGACGAACCAACCGAAGGGCTGGCCCCCACGATCGCCGAACGGGTCCGCCAGGTCATCGCCGCACTCGCCGCCCAGAAGGTCACTGTGCTGCTGGCCACCCCGCACCTGGCGTTGGCCACCGCGCTCGCCGACGACATCAGCGTCCTGGCAGCCGGGCGCGTGGTGGCCAACCTCGACGGCGACACCGCCCGAGCCGATCCGGCCCGCCTCGTCGACGCGCTGACCCCGACCGCGTCGGCATCCCGCCCGGCCGAGTGCGGCCAGCCGCTGGATGCCGCGCCGGCGTGCGGCGGCACCGCATCACCACCGGGCGAAGCCCGTGACTCCACAGCACCGCCACCGTCCACCGGAGGTACCTACTGATGGCCGCCCGCAACGGCTACGCATTCCCCACCGGCGCCGACGCCGCCGAGCAGTTCGACGCGTTGCAGACCGTCCTCGACCCGCTGACCACCGCCCGCCTCACTGAGCTGGGCATCGCCCCGGGCGCACGGTGCTGGGAAGCGGGCGCAGGCGGCGGCTCGATCGCCCGGTGGCTGGCCGACCGGGTCGGACCCGCTGGCCTGGTCGTCGCGACCGACCGCGACACCAGCCAGCTACGCCCGTCCGGAAACCTCCACGTCGACCGACACGACCTGCGCGAGCACTCCGTGCCCGACGGTGGACCGTTCGACCTCGTGCACGCCCGGCTGGTCCTGCTGCACCTGCCGCAGCGGCGCGAGATCCTCCACCGGCTCATCGCAGCGACCAAACCCGGCGGGTGGCTGCTCATCGAGGAGTTCGACTGCACCGTCACGCCGCACGTGCTGCACGCGCCCAGCGCCGACGACGCGGAGCTGTTCCGCCGCTACGTCGACACCCTCGTCGGCGTGCTCGCGGCCGCGGGCGCCGACCTGGCCTGGGCCCGGCACGTCCACGCCGCGATGACCGAGGCCAGCCTGCACAACGTGCACACCATCGGCCACGCCGAGAGCTGGACCGGCGGTGGACCCGGCTGCCAACTGCACGAAACCAACTCCATCCAGATGCGGCCGGAACTTCTCGCCACCGGCCTGGCCCCCGACGACTTGCGGCGGCTGCGGGACCTGCTGCGCCACCCGGGCTTCGCCGCCATGTCCTACCAGTTCGTGTCCACCCGCGGCCGCAAGCCATTGGCCACTGAGGTCCAGCCCGGCTCGCCGGGCGCAGTGCGGGCCGGAGGTGACCGGTGACCGCAGCGACGTCGACGGAACGGTGCTTCACCCTGGCGTGGCCGGGTTGGCGGACCCCGCCCGCCGCGGACGGGCTGGTCGCTATCCTCGCCGCGAACGTTTCTCCCGCGTGGGCGGACGAGATCCTGGCCCGCGACGACCGCGGCAGCGTGGTCTGGGCCGCCACCGGCATGAACGCCGAACGCTACGGGCGGGCGACCTGCGAGCGGGCCGGTGTGCACGCCGTCGCCCTCGCCGCCGCAGGTGAGGAGCCCGCCCGCGTCGGCCTGGCCCTGCAGGTGGCGTCTTACCTGACCCATACCCGCCTGGCGGGGCCCGCCTCCCACCGCCCGAGCCTGGCCAGCGCCGCCCAGCCCGCCACCCCAGACGACCTGGTCCGCATCCCACACCTGGTCAGCGTGCGCGCCACTGACCAGCCCGTCACCGACGAGGCGGTGTGGGAACTGATGACCCGGGCCGAGGCACGACAATGGCTCGGCGGTCCGCTGCCGGACCCGGAGTTCGTCGAGGCCCACCTGCCCGACCTGCTGGCCCTGCGCGACGCCGCCCGCACCGGACAGCTGCCGAACACCGCCGCCGGGCAGCGGCTAGCCGGGCTGCTGCGCGGCCGCCCGCTGCCGCTGTCCATCCAGCTCGTCTACCGGAACCTGGACCTGTTCCGGGTCCTGCTCACCAAGCCTGCGGAGCGACCCGCATGACGGCATGCCTGTATGACCTGCAGCGGCCCGAGGTGATCGCCGACCCGTGGCCGTGGTACCGGTCCCTGCAGCACACCGACGGCCCGTACTGGGATTCGACAACGCGGGTCTGGCTGGTGTCGCGGCACGCCGACGTCGTGCGGCTGCTCGCCGACCCCCACATGTCAGCGGTCACCGACCACGCCCGCGCCGCCCGGTTCGCCCCCACAGCGATGCGACACCTGTTCACGCTGCTGGACGCGCACGTGTCCTTCCTCGACCCGCCCGGCCACACCCGGCTGCGCGCGGTGCTCGCCGACCCGTTTCGCCGCAACCGGGTGCACCGGCTGCAGAGTTACATCGCCGCGGCGGTCGACGCCATCCTGGGCCACGCCGCCACGGCGGGCGGCCTGGAAGTGATGGCCGACCTGGCATCGACCATCCCACTGCTGGTGGTACGGCACCTGCTCGGTCTGGACGGTGTGGACCTGCCCACGCTGCGGCGGTGGTCCCACGCGTGGGGCGACGTCGTGGCCGCGCCCGGACACCTCCCCACCGGCGACACCGGCCAGCTCCTGGCCGACGTCAACGACCTGATCGAACACCTGCACCAAGTGGTGTCGGCGCACCGCGCGCAGTCCCGCGACACCGTGACCGCGCCGCTGGTCCGCGCCGCCGACGACGGCCGGCTCACCGAGACCGAACTCATCGCCAACCTGATGATGCTGGTGACCGCCGGCCACGAGACCACCGCGAACCTGATCGGCAACGCCGTGGCCGCACTCATCGACCATCCCGGCCTGGCCAACCGGCTGCGACACGCACCCGACCTACTGCCCGCCGGCGTCGATGAGGTGGCCCGGCTCTACCCGCCCACCCAGTACACGGTGCGCACCACCCGCGCCGACCTCCGCCTCGCCGACGCACAACTCGAGGCCGGGCAGGCCGTCGTGTTGCTGCTGGCCGCAGCCAACCGCGACCCCGCCGCCTTCAGCGACCCCGACACGCTCCGGCTGGACAGGCCGCCTAAACCCCAGCAGGTGGCCTTTGGCCACGGCCCGCACTTCTGCTTCGGCGCGCCGCTGGCCCGCCTGGAAACCCAACTGGTGCTCGCCGGCCTGCTCGCCCGCTGCACCGGTCTGCGGCCCGCCGGTCCACGCACGTGGCGGCTCAACGGAAACCTGCGCGGCCTGGCCAGCCTGCCCGTCGCGTTCACGCCCACCCCCGCCGGTAGCACCGACAGACTCGATCCCGGAGAAATGTCATGACCGCTGATACCGTCCAGATTCCCGAGATGATCGCCGCGCAGGCCGCCGCACAGCCAAACGCGGTCGCCGTGGCCGCCGGCACCCACACCCTGACCTACGGGCAGCTCAGCCACGCAGCCGCCCGCATCGCGCACCGGTTACGCGCCGCCGGCATCGGCCGCGGCCAGGTTGTCGGACTGACCGGACCCCGCTCGGCTCAAGGCGTCGTCGGCATGCTCGGCACCCTCACCGCCGGCGCCGCCTACGCCTACCTCGACCCGGCCTGGCCGGCCGAGCGGCTGCGACACGTCGTCGGCCAATGCCGCATCCGCTCCGCCGTGGCCACCGATTACAGTGTCGGCGGCCACCTGAGGGCGCACGGCCTCGACGTTGTGACGATCGGGGTCGACGACCCACTCCCGGACGGTTGGTGCCATCCGCAGCCGCCGCCGGTCAGCCGGCCCGACGATCTGTGCTACGTCGTGTACACCTCCGGATCCACCGGCGTCCCAAAGGGAGTCGCGGTCGAGCACCGGGGAGTGGCGAACATGGCCACCCAACTCGCCCGGCTGTTCGACGTGCGGCCCGGCATGCGGATGCTGCAGTTCGCCTCATGGGCCTGGGACGCCGCAGCCTGCGAAATCCTCGTCACCCTGACCGCCGGCGCCACCCTGGTGCTCGCGCCGGACACCGTCCGCCACGGCGGGCAGGACCTGGCCACGTTCCTGCGCCAGCAGCGGGTCAACGTCGCCACCCTCACCCCGTCGCTGCTGGCCGCCCTGCCCGCCGACCAGCTACCGGACCTGCACACGATGGTCGCCGTCGGCGAAACCTGCCCCGCCGACCTCGTCGACCGATGGGCCGTGAACGGACGACGGTTCCTCAACGGATACGGACCCACCGAGGCGACCGTGGCCGTGTCGGTCGGCCAATGCCGACCCGGCGAACCGGTGACCATCGGCCCTCCGCTGCCCGGCGTCACCATCCGGATCGTCGACGACGCCGACACGCCGGTCACCCTCGGGCAGCCTGGTGAACTCCTGGTCGGCGGTCTCGGACTGGCCCGCGGCTACCTCACCGACCCCGCCGAAGCCGACAGTGACGTGTCGGTCATCTCCGGCGGCCGGTTCCTCATCGACCCGGCCGGCATGCGGTGGTACCGCACCGGCGATGTCGTGTGCGAGCGCCCCGAGGGCACACTGGTGTTCCTGGGCCGACGCGACGAACAGGTGCAGATCCACGGGCACCGCGTCGAGCTCGGCGAGGTCGCGCACGCCATTCGCCGCCACTCCAACGTGCGGGCGTGCGCCATCATCGCCCGGGCCGGCCGCCTGGTCGCCTTCGTGCATACCGACGACCCAGCCCTGACCCCAGCCGACCTGTCGAGCGCGGCGGCGCTGTTGCTGCCGCCGCACATGCTTCCTGAGATCCATCTCGTCGACCAGTGGCCGGTCAACGCGCGGGGCAAGACCGACCTGGCCGCCCTGACCCGCACAGCCCGGGGCGTGCGACCCGCCGAACCCGCCAAGTCCCCAGCCAGCCCACCCGACCGCGCCGTGGCCGACGCGCTGACCCTCGTGCGCCGCATCCTTGACGACGACACCGTCGGGCCGGACGTCGACTTCTTCGACGCGGGCGGTCACTCGCTGCTCGCCGCCCAGCTCGCCGTGGAAATCGGCCAGCGCTTCGGCGTCGTCGTCGACGCCCGGCAGGTCACCGAGCGCCGCACCGCCCGGCAGCTCGCCGATCTGATCACTCAGCCGGCCTACGCCGGACCTCGCAGATGACAGCCGCGTCGCGCCAACGCGGCTGGCGGCTCACCGTGAACGGCGCCACGATCGCCGGCACCGAACAGGGTCCCGAGCATGCACCCGTCGTCGTCCTGCTGCATGGCCTGGCCAGCACGAGCCGATGGTGGGACCCGGTGGCGGCGCGGCTGGCCACCCGGCACCGGGTCGTGCGGTACGACCACCGCGGGCACGGCCGCTCCAGCGCGCCGCTCCACGGGTACACAGTGGACGGTCTGGCCGCTGACGCGATCGACATCCTCGACCGTCTCGGCCTGACCCACGTCGTGCTGGCCGGGCACAGCCTCGCCGCCGCCGTCGCGCTGACCGCGGCCGCGACCCGACCGGACCTCATCGCCGGCCTCGCCTGCGTCGACGGTGGCGTGTACGACCCGGCAGGAATGTTCGGCGACACCTGGCGGCAGGCAGGTGCGGTGATGGTGCGCGCTCGCCGCGGTCGTACCACGCTGCCCGTGCTGCGCGCGTGGCTGGCCGGCACGGGCTTGCCGGTCGAGCTACTGCCGATCGTGGTGGCCAATTACACCGCCCACGGCGGACAACTGCGGCTGCGGCTCGACCCCACACACGAAGCGCGGTTGGCGTACAGCCTCTGGACTCAGCGTCCGGCCGCGCTCCTGCCGGCCGTGCGGGCACCGGTCCACCTCATCGCCGCCCACTACGGCGACGAACGCTACGACCGGCCCCGTCGCGAATCCATCCGCCGGGCGCGGGACCTGGTTGGAGACCGGCTGCACACGCGGTGGGTGCGCGGCGGACATGACCTGCCACTGCAGCGACCTGCGGCGGTCACTGCCGCGCTGACCGACATCGCCACCAGCGCCGAGAGCCTCGTATGAACCGACCGTTCAGTCCTCGCTCGGCCGGCCCACTACGAAGTCCCGTCCATTCACCCGCTTCCCGCAGGAGAAAGGAAGTCCCTACATCGTGACCGTCTACTCTGCTCGTGCACGCCGCAGGGGCACTCCACGACGAGTGCTGGCCGCAGCCACAGCCCTGGCTGTCAGCGCGGTGCTCGCTGGCACCGTCAGCCCAGCCGACGCGACCACATCGGGCCAGGCGGCACCGCCCTGCGCGCTCACCTCGGCGACCCCGCTGGCCCTTCAGTACCCGCATCAGGCACCGCCGGCAGCATCGCTGCTGCACCGTCTGGCCGACCGGCTACGGCCCGTGCCGTCGGACACCGACACCGGCCGGTACGCATACGCCCGCCTGCGAATGCAGGCAGCGGACTCCACATTCGACGATCCGTGCGTCGTGACCCTCACCGCGCACGCCAACGAGGAACGCTGGCGCGCCGACGACGGCTCCGGCCAGGTCACCGGAACACCGTGGCACCTCGACCCGGCCCATCCGCCCGCGGTCGAGACCACCGTCTACCCGGCCGGCGAGCTACCTGGCGTGGTCGCTGGGCCGGTGCCGACCGACCCTGCCGCGCTGGCCGCCGCCCTCGACGCCGCCACCAACAGTGTCCAAGCCACCGACGCCCGGGTTCGCCCGCTGGGCGCGGCCGACAACGCGCGTCGGCAACGACACACCGGCACCGCCGCCCGGGTGCGTGCCGTCGCCGACCTCAACGCGTGGCACTGCACCGATCGGCTCGCCCGCCGCGCCGTGCTGCTGGTCCTTGCCGACGTCGCCCGGCTGGCCTACCGCGGCACCGTGGCCGGATACCCCGGCGCCTTCGCCGTCAGCGTGGACAGCGACGACTGGCGCGACATCCTCGTGCTCGACCGCGTGACCGGAGTGGTGCTCGCCTACGAACAGGTGCTGTTGCGCAACGGCCAGCCACTTGGCGTCCGCACCCCATACATGAACGCCCGAACCGTCTACGCCGGGCGCGGCCGCTCGTCTCGGGCCGGCGTCGCGCCGTCGCACGACTCCACGGGTCAGCCATGACAGACCCCGGAAAGCCTGTCGGCCAAGTGACCACCCGAAGGGCCCGGTAGCGCTCGGCGTCCATCGACCTTTCTCCGGCGCCCTGGGATCTACGATCCCGGGCTGCCCCGCGGGGGCGCCGCCGCTCCGGGATCCCCCCGCGAACGGATGCGGCGGCGCCTCCCCGGCGCTCTCGATGCCCCTGTCCGCCGCGTACCACGCGACTACCGCACGGAGAATCCGATGCAACCACCATCCGCGGTCGACGGTCAGACCTCGCGTCTGGAGAGATCGAACCCGCGATGCCCCACCTGACACGCCGTCGCAGCCATCAGCCGGACGGCGAGGACACGACGATCCAGCCGCGACCCGCCGCCGTGGTGCTCGTCCAGCCGGCGGACGTCCTCGCCACCGGAGCATCGCAGTGACCCTGGCCGGTTTCGACCCGGGCGCGCACCGTGCGAGCGTGGTGCAGCCGCCACGCCGACCGGGACGTGGCGAGCCCGACCGCGGACTATGCACCGATGAGTGCGGTGGCGAACACGAATTGGTCAGTGGCCACGGTGACCGGCTGGCCGACCTCGCGCTGCGCCGGCTGTGGGAGCTCGGCTACGTCGACCACCGGCACGTCCCGGAGATCGCCGCGCACGTGGAAATGAAAGCCGCGCTGTGGATGCGGGAGCACCAGGCCCCGCACACCAAGCTCATCCTCGGCGGCGCTCCATGCGTTGGCCCGCTCAGCTGCGACACGGTCCTGTCCGGCGTGCCGCCCGCGTGGACCCGCCAACCGATCGACCACGCCGCCGACCCGACCCTGGTGGCGTACTGGCGCCACGAGCACAGCCAGCGACCCGCCGTGGCGCGCACCAGGGCGGACGTCGACGACCTGATCGACCGGTTGCTCGCCGAGCCGTTCGACCACAGCGTCGCCGCCCTGTACGTCGTCCAACGGCCCCTCAACCGCGTCGGCCTGCCCGACCACGAACTCCGAATCGCCGTCGACGCCGCCGCCGACCTCGGCGGATTGCGGTACATGGGCGGGCCAGGGACGTGGTACAGCGCGGGCGCTGGGAGCCGATACGAGCACGTCTGCTACCACCACATGGGCTGGGCGGCGCCGTTTCCGCGCGACAGCGAACTGCCGGTACACCGGCTGTGCGCGGCGGTCCACGAGTTCCTGACCACCGGCGGCGGACGACCCACCTGCGTCGACTGGCAACCCGCCATGACCACGTGACCACCGAACCCTCCGCCCACCCGCGCCGTCGCGGGCCGGATCAGCGGGCCAACCGAAACAAGCGACGCCCGCCCAAGCCTCACACCAGGGAGTCCACATGCGTCACCGGTACGTTCTCACCCCCCACGAACAGCCACCATGGCGGTTCGACCCCGACGACTTCGCCGTCCGGATACGCCGCCGCTGGCCACGCGCCCGCATCGGCGACCTGCACGAATCGCCGATGCAGCTGCACGCCCTCATCCCCGCTGATCCACGCAGTCGCGACCTGGGTGTCGCCCTGGCGCACGGCTGGACCGTCGTCCTGGAGCCAGCCACCCCGGCCGGCGCGGGCGAGTTCGCGCTCTGGTACGTCAGCCAGTTGCCGGCATTCGATCCGCGCGTCTACCTGATCGCCGACAACAGCGCGGCAGGCCCGCTCGCGCTGCGGCGGGACACCACTGCCGAGGAGCTGCTGACCCTCCTGGCGCCACCCGATGTCACCCGACCGGATCCCCGCGCCGCCGGTTCCCGGGCAGCCGACATCCTCCACCTGATCCACGACAGCCCGCACTACCCACACCTGATCGACGCAACGCGGATGCTGCCCCACCGCTGGGCGACCCTCACCGGCAGCATGCTCGTCGCCACACTCGATCTCGCCAACGACGCCGAGCCGCTCCTGCACGAAGCATTGCGACTGCTGGCACTGCGGGCCGCGGTGTACGAGCTGACCGGCAGCACAACGACCGCGGCGACCCTGGTCGCCGCCGCCCCAGTCGACGACGCGGTCCGCGCCATGCTGGCCGAATACCTGCTGTGCACGCAGATGGCCCAATCGGCAGACATCCGGCTCGTCCATCAAACGAGTGAGTGGACACCGCTCGGCTGGCAGACCGGCAACTACACGCACCAGTGCTACCGCTCCGCTTGGGAGGAACCAAACCCTCGCTACTGGCTCGACGCCGGCGAGGTCACACGCCGGCTTCAGACGGTCAACCGCCTGTGCGCCAGCATCGGCGTCAACCGTGACGGCCGGCAGCACAACATCCGCTTCGAGCGGCTACCCGACCCCTCGATGGTCGCCATCTAGCCAGCACATCGCAGACACTAGGGCCTCAGGCATGGTCGCCGGACCCGTTCACCTCTGTTGGCGACCCGTCGTCTCGCTGCTCAAGCGCTCTCAGGATGAACGTGAGAAGTGCCGCCCGCTCGTGGCCTCGACCTGTCAGCCGGTACGTCCGGTGATGCCTGGGGCCTTCACCGATGAGCATGCCTTCGGCTTCCAGGCTCTTGAGGCAGCGGTTGATCTCGCTGGCGACCATGAGTTCACCGGTCGTCTCGATGATGACCGGCGCTATCTCGCTGTACCGCAGCACCGGGCGAGTGGCGAGACTGACGATGACGTGCGCGTTTCCGCGGTGATGAAAAACGTCGTGCAGGTCCCGCAAGTACTTGTGGTCCACGCGCAATCACCGCCCCCCGTGTGCCCCGACTTCCTCCCGAAGATCCACCCCGTGTGCCGGGCATCTAACGCTGCGCGATCTCTCTACGCTCAACGAGAATGACAACGGCTGTCAAGGTGTTTGCGCTGGTAAATGGCTCGATGCCGCGGCATCGGGCTGCTATGCCCGGAATGCCTGCGCGTTCGGGCCACCAGTGGTCGGACGTTTGGTCAGGTGGTCACGGCAGGATCGCCGAAATTTTCGGCCTTCTCCAAAGCTTCAAGCAGACGCTGTCCGAGCGGAGTCAGTAACAAGGCGTCATTATTCACTGTGGGAAACGGTCCGGTTACCGCTCCGAAGCGCCGCAGGTGCTCGACTGCTTCCGTGATCGCCGCCGGATCGGAGTCGGCGGGGACGGCGCTGTTGGGCGCCACACCGTGACCCAGGCCGTCGAGGATTTCGAGAGTCAACGGCGCCCCGATGAGGTCCAGAACGCGGCTGAGATTGGCAAATGACAAGGCCATCGTCTTCCCTGACGTCGCGGATGCCTGGCGTACGAAGCCCGTGGATCTAGTGCGCGATCCCCACCTCAGAGGTTCAGTGTGGAGCATCGATACGGCTACGACAAGTGACGCCTGTACCCACAAGCTGAACACACAAACTGCGCGCACAAGATGAACGCACAGAGTGTGCGCGCAGTCTGCGCGCTCAATCCGTGCGCACAGTCTGCGCGCAAACACTGTACGTATACAACGGACATGGAGGTGGGGTATGAACGACACCTGTGCCGCACGGGGAGGTCGTCGGATGGGCACACGTCGTTGGATGGGGCATCTTGCGCTTGCGGCGCTGCTCGCACTGGCGGCCTGTACATCCAAGCACGCGCCGGACGGCACATCGACTTCGAGTCCGTCGCTGCGGGCTCCGACGCCGGCTGTCTCGTCGCCCGACCCGCGAGCGGAGGTTCAGGCGGCAGTCGCTGCGTACACGAACCTGCTGAATGCCTTCGTGGTCGCGAGCAACGCCGGCACCGACGACAAGACAGAGCTGGCGAAGTACGCGACCGGCAGCGCCCTTGACCTGCTGGCTGGCGGTTTGGCCGACAACAAGGCGAAGGGCCTGCATACGCAGGGCACGCCAGGCATCGATACGCCACGGGTCACTAACTTCGGTCCGGCGAGCAATCCGACCAGCGTGTCGGTGACTGGCTGCGTCGACGGCACCAACTGGTTGCTCTACAAGAGCAACGGACAGCTTGCCGACAGCGGCCCGAACGGACGTCGGCGGACCGGAGCGCAGATCGACAAGACCGCCGGCGTCTGGAAGGTCAGCTCACTAGCCATCCAAGGAGTAGGCACATGTCCCGGCTAACCCGCCTGATAGTCATCGCTGCTGGTCCACTGCTGGTCGCCGCCATGCTCGTCGGGGCTCGGCCCGCCGTGGCCGACGGGTGGGGCAAGGTCGATTGCAGCAAGAACCCGTCAGATCCCCGGTGTGTGATTCAGGTGGGGACGCCGGATGCGCCGGGCAGTAAGGGCGCGAGTGGAACGAGCAACTGCAAGGACGGGTTCGGCTTTGTGGTGCCGTGCTTCTTTGAGGGTGCTGGCTGGTCGGGTGGGGACGGGTGCTACTACCAGCCGGCGACCGGTCAGGACCTGCGGTTTGCAGAGGCTGTTAGCGGACCGGCGGTTCCGCCCGAGCGGTGGTACGTCGGCAAATGCGGCGTGCCACCGACGGCCGGGATCACGCGGTATCGGTTGTTCGGTACGCCGCCAGGCCCCCAGTTGCTGGCTGATGAGGCGATCAAGGCGTTGCGGCTGCCGCAGCCGGTGATCCGGGTGAATCCGGCGCCACCGGTGAAGCAGATCGTGTTCGTGCCGACCTGGGTTTGGCTGGGTCCGGAGTCGTGGGGCAACCGGTCGGCGACGGCGTCGGTGCCGGGGATGAGCGTGACCGCGACGGCGAAGCCGGTGAAGCTGGTCATCTCCAGCGCGGAGCAGAGCGTGACGTGCCAGGGGCCCGGGACGGCGTGGACACCTGGCCGTGACGCCGCGGCGGCGTCGCCGACGTGCGGCCTTACCTACAACAAGCCGGGCACGTTCGCGTTGCAGGCCACGGTGACGTGGAACGTGTCGTGGGCAGGCGGTGGGGTGACCGGCACCGCGCCGGCGATGACGACGACCGGGTCGGTGACTCTGCAGGTGATGGACGACCCGGCGGTGAACACCAGCCGGACGGGGCGGTGAGCGGCGATGTCGACCTCGACGATGCCCAACCGGCAGGCACTGCCCAACGGGCGGCCCGGCGCCCCCACTGCGGGACCGGTACTGCGTCGCCGGCGGATCCGCCCAGCGCGGGTGCTGCTGGGTGTGCTGCTGGTGCTGCTGCTTGCCCTGGCCGGCGTGGTCGTGGCGGTGCGGGTGGATACCCGGGTGCCGGTGCTGGCCGCGGCGAAGGCGATCGGCGCCGGACAAATCGTCGCCGCCTCGGACGTGACAGTGGTGAAGGTGGCCACCGACGGGCTGTCCACGATTCCCGCCGTCCAGGTGTCCACGGTGGTGGGCCGGGTCGCGGCGGTGCCGCTGGTGGCCGGCACCCTGCTGTCGCCGGCCCAGTTCGGCGGCCCCGCGTGGCCGGGGCCAGGTGAGGCGGTGATTGCGGTGCCGGTCAAGCCCGGGCGGCTGCCGTCGGGGCTGGGCGCGGGCGCGAAGGTCACCGTACTGGTGGTGCCGGGCACCACGCCGGGAAGTGCCGCAGGCGCATCCGGCGGCTCGAGTGGGCAGCAGGGCCAGATGGAGAAGGCCACCGCGACGGTGGTGTCGGTGGAGGCGGCCGCGGACCAGTCCGGCGCCACGGTGGTGACGCTGCTGCTCGCATCCGGGGACGCTACCCGCATCGCCGCCGCTGCAGGTGATGTCGCGCTGGTGCAGTTGGGCGGGTGAGTTCGGTGAGCATGCGGCGGGCCGGCGAGCGCTGGATCGATGAGCAGTTGGTCGCCGTCGGTTCGATCAAGGGCGGCACCGGCGCCACCACCCTCGCCCTGGGCGTGGCGGCCGGCTGGCCGGGGGCGGTGCTGGTGGAGGCCGACCCCGACGGCGGTGACCTGGCCGCCCGGTTCGGCCACCACCCCGACCCGGGGCTGGTGAGCCTGGTCGCCGCCGCACGCTCCGGCGGCACCGCCGGTCTGTTGCATACGCATGTGCAGCGGCTACGGCTGGATGTCGACGTGGTGCTGGCCCCGCCTGGGGACACGGTCGCCGTCGCGGTGCAGGCCCTCGCGCATGGCGGCACCCGGCTGATGCGCCAGGCCGCGGGTGACGCGACGGTGGTGCTCGACGTCGGACGGGTGGGTCACGGCGGGCCGGGCTTGTCGATGGCGGCGATGGCCGGCGACGTGGTGCTGGTGGTCCGGCCGACGTTGGAGGAGCTGATCCAGGTGCAGGCCCGGCTGGGGTGGCTGCGCGAGGCGGTCGGCGGCCGGCTGTGGCTGGCGCTGTCCGGCCCGGGCCCGTACCAGCGCGCGGAGGTGGCCCGCACCCTCGGCGTCGAGGTCGTTGGCGAGCTGCCCCGCAACGACCGGTCCGGCGCGGGGGTGCTGGCTGGCCGGCTGGTCGGTCGGGGCTGGCGCAAGGCGCGGCTGCCCCGCGCGGCGCGCAGCGTCGCGCTGCGGCTGGCCGACGCCCGGCCGCGGCAGGTGGCGCCGCCGGTGCTGCTCGGCGCGTTAGCGGGACGCGAACTGATGACTGAGGTGAACCGATGACGATGGCCATGCCTGGGCCGGGCTGGGACAACGGCGGCTACCAGGAACTGGTGGAGCTGCTGCGCCGGCAGGTCGCCGACCGCCTCGCCACCGAGGGCGCGCAGGAGCTGTCGCCCGCCGAACGCGAGCAGCGGGTGGCCCGGCTGGTCGACGAGGCCTTGGACGCCTACACCCGGCAGCGGCTGACCGCCCGGCAGCTGCCGCTGGACCCGCCGGTGGAGGCGCAGGTCGCCCAGGCGGTGCGGGACGCGTTGACCGGGCTGGGGCCGCTGACCCCGCTGCTGGCCGACCCATCGATCACCAACATCCTGATCACCGGCTCCACCGTGTTCGTGACCCGCACCGACGGCAGCAAGGACCGGCTACCGCCGATCGTCACCTCGTCGCAGGCGCTGATCGACCTGATCCGCGACATCGCCGCCCGGGTCGGCACCGACGAGCGGCGCTTCGACCGCGGCGTGCCGCGGGTATCGATCCGGCTGCCCGACGGATCCCGGCTGTTCGCCACGATGGCCGTCTCCCGGCACCCGTCGGTGTCGATCCGCCGGTTCACCCTGCTGAATGCCAGCCTGGACGACCTATGCCTGAAGTACCACGCGATGGACCCCGGGCTGCGGGACCTGTTCACCGCCATGGTCCTCGCCAGGAAGAACATCATCATCTGCGGCGGCGCGGCGACCGGTAAGACCACCGTGCTGCGGGCGTTCGCGAAGGCGATCCCGCCCACCGAGCGGCTGATCACCATCGAGGATGTGTTCGAGCTCGGCCTGGACGAGGACCCCGACCACCCGGACTGTGTGGCAATGCAGGCCCGCGAACCCAACGTGGAAGGCCAGGGCGGCGTCGACCAGGCCGAGCTGGTGCGCTGGGCGCTGCGGATGTCCCCGGACCGGGTCATCCTCGGCGAAGCCCGCGGCGGCGAGGTCGTGCCCTTGTTGAACTGCATGTCGCAGGGCAACGACGGCTCCCTGGCCACCATTCACACGTCGAACTCGAAGCAGGCGTTCGCCAAGCTGATGACCTACGCCGCCCAGTCCGCCGAGCGGCTGTCGTTCGAGGCCACCGCGATGCTGGTGGCTGAGGCGGTCGACTTCGTCGTCCATCTGGCCTGGTCCCGCGACGGGGTGCGGGTGGTGTCGAGTGTGCGGGAGGTGCTGCACGCCGACGGCCGCGAGGTCATCTCCAACGAGGTGTTCAAACCCGGCCCGGACCGCCGCGCCGTGCCGGCCACCCCGATCCGCACCGACACCCTCGACGAACTCGTCGACGCCGGGTTCAACCCCGACGTGTTCCGGGGCTGGTGAGCGGCGATGCGTGCCCTGTTCGCCCTGCTCGGCGCCGGCCTCGCCGCCGGGATCTGGCTGATCGTCACCGGCCTGCGCTCCCAGCCGGTGCCGCCGCGTGCCGGCCGGGCACGCCGCCGCCCGGCCGGCACGCACTCCACCCTGCGCATCGTGGGCGCGCTCGCCGCCGCCGCCGTGGTCGGGGCGGCCACCCGCTGGCCGACCGCGGCGCTGCTCGCGGGCGCGGCGGCGTGGCTGCTGCCCCCGGTGCTCGGCCCGGACACGCTGCCCCGCCGATCGCTGGAGCGGGTGGAGGCGATCGCCGCCTGGGCCGAGGACCTGGCCGGCACCCTGCAGGGCGCGGCCGGGATCGAGCAGGCGATCCTGGAGACCGCCGCATCGGCGCCGGCGGAGATCCGCGCCGACCTCGACCCCCTGGTGGAGGCGATCCGCGCCGGGGTACGGCTGCCCCAGGCGCTGCGGGCGCTCGCGGCCGACCTCACTGATCCGACCGCCGACCTGGTCATCAACGTGCTGCTGCAAGCCGCCGCGCACCAGGCCCGCGACATCGCCACCGGCCTGACCGGCGTCGGCCGCGCCGCCCGCCGCCAGGCGTCGATGCGCATGCGCGTCGCCGCCGGCCGGGCCCGCATCCGCACCTCCACCCGGATCGTCATCGGCGTCGTGGTCGTCGCCGCGATCGGGCTGGCCATGTTCGCGCAGAACCTGCTGCGCCCCTACGGCACCCCGCTCGGGCAGCTCATCCTCGCGGTATTCGGTGCGGCGTTCGGGGGTGCGCTGGTGTGGATGGTGCGCACCGGCCGGGTCGAGGACCTGCCCCGCATCCTCACCCGCACCCCCGCCGAGGCGGCGCAACCACAAGGCGGTGGCTCATGATCGTGGTGTTCCTGCTGCTCGGCGCAGGCGTCGGCGCCGCGCTCGCCCTGACGGTGTCGGGACTGGTGCCGGCCCGCCCGTCGCTGGCGGCGGCGATCGACACCCTGAAACGCCCGCCCGCCGCAGTGCTGCCGGCACGCGGCCGGCTGACCGCCACCCTGGTCGCGCCGCTGCGCCAGCTCGGGCTGCCCCGGCCGAGAACCCGCAGGGACCTCGCCGTGCTGGAGCGGGATCCCACCGCCTACCTGGCCTCCCAGGCCGGTTTCGCCGCGATCGGGCTGCTGGCCCCAGCCGCCACCATCGCCGGTCTCAACGCGATGGGCGCGGACATCGCCTGGAGCGTGCCGCTGTGGCTCGGGCTGCTGCTCGCGGCGGGCGGGTTCGTGGTCACCGAGGCGTCCCTGCACGAGGAAGCCGAGGACCGCAGGCTGCTGATGCGCCACACCCTCGCCGCCCTGTTGGACGTCGTCCCACCAGCCCTGGCCGCGGGCGCAGGGGTCGAGCAGGCCCTGGGCGACGCCGCCGGGATCGCCGACGGGTGGGCCGCCGACCGAATCCGCCAGGCCCTGGCCACAGCTCGGTTGACCCGGGTGCCGATCTGGCAGCCGCTGCACGACCTCGGCGAGCAGACCAGCGTCGTGCAACTGCAGCAGCTCGCGTCCAGCCTGCGGCTGGCCTCCGGGGAAGGCGCCCGCATCCGGGCGGCGCTGCTGGCCCGCGGCGACGCCCTGTCCGAGCGCTTGACCACCGACATGCTCACCCGCGCCGAGGCCGCCACCGAACGCATGAGCATCCCGCTGATGGCGCTGACCACCATCTTCCTGCTCTTCCTGGTCTATCCGGCGGTCGCCGCCCTGCACAGCTAACCCATGCAAGGAGAAACCGACACGACACCCACACCGGAGGAACCCATGACGACACGACTGGCCGTCTGGTTGACCCTGCTGCTCGCGACTCTCGCCACCCGCGTGGGGCGACTGCGCGCCGAGGCAGACCGGGGCAGCCACGCCACCGAGTACGCCATCGGCATCGGCCTGAGCGCCGCAGCGGTCATCGCCCTGTACGCGGCGTTCCGCACCGGCCTGTCCGGCATCATCAAGAAGTGGTTCTTCGGCTAGGCCAGCCATGACCGGCCAGCCGAGCACCACACCACCGGCGCAGCCGCAACGCCCCCGGCGGCGGGAGCGGGACGACCGCGGGTCAGCGGCGGTGGAGTTCGCCCTCGGCGCCCCGCTGCTGCTGCTGATCGTGGCGCTGATCTGGCAGGTCGGCGTGTGGGCGATCGGGGACCTCGCCGCCCGCAACGCCGCCAACCACGCGCTGCAGACCAGCCGCGTGGCCGGCGGCACCCCGGCCGCCGGGCACAGCGACGCGGCGGCGCTGCTGGAACAGAACGGCGGCTGGTTCATCGTCGACCCCGTCGTCACCGTCACCCGCACGCCGACCGTCACCACGGTCACCATCACCGGCCACGCCCGCTCGGTCGTGCCAGCCAGCATCATCCCCGGCCTGCAACCGACCATCACCGTCACCGTGCAGGCCCCCACCGAACGACACAGCCCCTGAACCGGCTTGCGGGCGAGGAGGGTCGCATGAGTGTCCACAGCAGACAGAAGCTGCGTGGCCGGTGCCGGCCCGGCCGCCGCTGGCGCGACGACACCGGGTCGGTGGCAGTGGAGATCGCACTCGGCGTACCGGTGGCGATGCTGGTGATTTTCCTGGTCGTCGCCGCGTTCCACCTGGGCCGGGCCACCATCGACGTCAACTCCGCCGCCGCGGCCGCCGCCCGCGCCGGATCCCTCGCCCGGTCCCCGGCCGCCGCCACAACCGCGGCCCGCTCGGCCGCCACCGCGTCGCTGGCCGGGCAATGCGCCACCGTGACCGTCGCGGTGGACACCAGCAACTTCCGCCGCGGCGGCAGCATCACCGTCGCCGTGGCATGCACCGTCACCACAGAAGGACTGACAGGCATCGGAATCCCCGGGTCGGTGACCGCGAAAGCCACCTCCACCAGCCCGGTCGACGTGTACCGGAGCGTGACGTGACCACCACAACCCACGACACTGCCGCCGCGCCCGCCCGCCGGCCGATGCGTGCCGCACAACGGTCACGGCCCGGGTCGCCGCGGTGGCAGCGGCTGCGCGGCGACGCGGGCATGGCCAGCGTATGGCTGCTGTTCACCGGGTTCATCGCCATCCTCGTCGCCGCCGTCGTGTTCGCCGGCGGGGTCGTCTTCGGCGCCCGCACCCACGGCTACGACCTGGCGCAGCAGGCCGCCCGCGCCGGCGCCCAACACATCGACCTGGCCACCTACCGCACCAGCGGGGTGCTGCGGCTGGACCCGGCGCGGGCGGCCACCACCGCCAAGCAGTTCCTGGCCGCGGCCGGTGCCACCGGCACCGTGACCGTCACCGTCGCGCGGATCACCGTGACGGCCACCAGCCGCCAGCCCACCCCGATGCTCAGCCCGTTCGGCGTGGCCGCGGTGACGGTGACCGCCACCGCGACCGCGACACCGGTCTCCGAACTACCCACCTGACACCAAAGAGGGGGGACAGGCAGCAGTGCGCGCCGCGCGTGGCATCGCCCGGCAGGGCGGCCGGCTGGCCGCCGGTACCGGCCTGCTCACCCTGCTCGCCGGCGTCCCGGCCGGGCTGTGGCACTTCGTCGGCTGGCCGCTGCCCCGCACCGTACCGACCACCTGGGACGGCTGGCAGCACGTACTCACCGGCCCCTTCCCCGACACCGCGGTCGTCAACCTTCTCGCCGTCGCACTGTGGCTGGTCTGGGCCGCGTTCGGCTACAGCGTCGCGCTGGAGGTGGCCGCCGCCCGCCGCGGCGGCACCGCCCGCCGCCGCCCGGTGATCTCCCCGATCCAGGCCCTCGCCGCGCTGCTCATTGCGGGATTGTCCGCCGGACCCGCCGCCGCCGCGATCGTGGGACCGCTGCCCACCCCACCGGCGGTGGTGCAGACCCTGCCCAACGCCGCCGCCGGGCCCCAGGTACTGCTCGCACCGTCCGGCGCAACACCAGCCACGACGACAGCCTTGGCCGCGGGCCACGCGGTGGACCGGCACAACGGCGCCGCCGTGTCGGATCCTGCAGCGACCTATCCGCACATCCAGCGGCTGCCGCGCTTCGCCGCGGCCGCCGCCGACGGGCCGCTGCTGGTGCAGGTCGGGCAGCACCGCTACACCGTCACCGTCAAACGCGGCGACACCCTGTGGGACATCGCCGGCGCCTGGCTCGGCGACCACTCCCGCTGGCCGGAGATCTACCAGCTCAACCGCGACCGCTACGACCACCACGGCCGCATGAAAGGCGGCAACCACATCGAACCCACCTGGGTACTCGTCCTGCCCGCCGACGCCAAACCACCCGCCGGAAGCCAGCCCACCCCACCACCGGCCCAGCCCGAACCGCCGCAACAGACGCCCCCGCCGCCCGGCCCGTCGGCCCCGCCGACCACCACGCCGTCGGCCCCGGCCACCACCGCGCCCTCCACGGCCATACCAACCCGCCCGGACGACGGCGTCGTCGCGCCCGTCCCCAGCCCGACCGGCAGCGGCTCCACCGGGTCTGCCGCGGCCAGCCCCACACCCACCGCCACGCACCCCCCGTCGTCGCGGTCGCCACGCGCGAACCCGCCCGGCATCTGGCTGCCCGGCGGCAGTTGGGTCGACCTGGGGCTGGCCGCGGCCATCGCGACTGCAGCGGCGCTGGTGTGGATTCACCGCCGCCGCCGCTACCGGCCCCGCCCACCCACGCCCGCGTTGCGCCTGGACGACCCAGACCTGGCCCCGCTGCCGCCGGTGGTCACCGACATCCGCCGCGGTCTGCGCCGCGCCACCGCCCCGCCCGCTGCGCCGGATGTCGACGACGACACCGAAGAGCTGGACATCGTGCAGCCCACGGCCGGCCCCGAGCCGGCGGGGCAGTCTGAAGCCGAGGCGGACACCAGCGCCGAGGACGAGCCAGCGCCGACGCCGGTGACGCCCAGCCTCGACCATCCGCTGCTGCAAACCTGGCCCCCGGCCGGGCTCGGACTCGTCGGACCCGGCGCCGAGGCCGCCGCCCGCGGGTTCCTCATCGCCGCGCTGTCCGCCGACGGCCAGCACGAACCCGAAGCCCGGACCCGGGTCGTCATCCCGGCCAGCACCCTGGCCACCCTGCTCGGCACCCACGCCGTCACCGTGACCGACACCAGCCGACTGACCGTCACCACCGGCCTACCCGAAGCCCTCGACCTGCTCGAAGAGCAAACCCTGCACCGCACCCGGCTGGTCTTCGACCACGAGGTCGACAACATCGCCGCGCTCCGCGAGACCGATCCGGCCGAGGAACCACTCCCGCCGCTGCTGCTGCTCGCCGACACAGTCGCCGCGCACGAACGCACCCGCATCGCCGCCGTGCTCACCCAGGGCCAACGCCTGGACATCCACGGCGTGCTGCTCGGCGCCTGGCCCGACGGCAATACCGTCGTCGTCGCCGACGACGGCGGCACCAGCCGCGCCGAGGCCGACCGGGTCCGCCACGGCGGCCACCCCGCCGACGTCGACCGCCTCGCCGTGCTCGACCCGGCCCAGACCGCCGACCTGCTGCGCACCCTCGCCGAGGCGCACACCGGCGCCGCGCAACCCGCAGCACCGGTCGAGCCCGCACCACCGGCCGCCCCGTCGGCCGCCGGAGTTGCGGAGACAGCCGCCGACACCGGTCAGCCGGCCAGCACCGGGGTCTCGAACGAGAAAAGGGCGGCGTCTGCGCAGCCGGCACCGCCGGCAAGCGTCAGCGACGCCGAGGCCGGCCACGCGCTCGACGAAGACCAGCGGACCATGCCGGCGACCTCCGCACCTGATACCGCCGCAGCGGAGGTTGCGGTGGCCGCCGACGCGGATGCCGACGACAGCACCGAACCCGACGATGACGGCTGCGACACCGATACCGGCGACAGCGATCCCGGCGGCGATGCCGACGACGCAGAAGCCGACGAGCCCCCCGCGCCGCAGCGGACCGGCCCCGCCAGGGTGGTGGTTCTCGGCGTGCCACGGATCGTTGACCTGCCGCCGCCGCGTAGGCCCGGTGAGCAGCCGCTGCGGTCCAAAGCCCTCGAAGTCCTGGCGTACCTGGTCACCAGCGGCGGTCAGGCGCCGCAGCACCACATCATCGCCGACGTGCTGGCCGCCGAGCGGCGCAGCAAGTCCCGCGCCCGGCTCAACACCTACGTGTCCAACCTGCGGGGCTGCCTGGCCCGCGCCGGCGGCAAAGCCAGCTATGTAGCCGGGCCGGACGAGCAGTACGCCCTCAACCGCGACGTGATCGACGTCGACCTGTGGCGGATGCAGGCCGCCATCGCCGCCGCCGAGGCCGCCGGGGACGACCGCGGCGCGCGGGTGGCCGCGCTGCGGGCGGCGGTGGCCTGCTACACCGGACCCCTCGCGCAGGGCCGCGACTACGAATGGGTCGAGCCCTACCGGGAGGCGGTCCGCCAGCAGGCCGTCGACACCCACCTGGCGCTGGTCGCCGCGCTCGGCGACGACGACCCCGCCGAGGCCGTCACAGTGCTGCGCGCGGCGATCGACCACGACCCGCACAACGAACCGCTGTACCAGCAGGCCATGCGGCTGTACGCCCGGCTTGGTGACGTCGACGGCATCCGCGACCTGCGCCGGGCACTGACGCGGCGGATGGCCGAGATCGACACCGAACCCGCAGACGACACCATCGCGCTGGCCGACCGGCTGGTGACCGACCTGCAACGCCGCCCACGCGGCCCCAGCCGGCTGCCCCGCGACGCGGCCTGACACTTGCGACGACGAGACCAACCAGGAGGAGGAACCCGTGCCCAGGCCCCACCTGCCGCTACGACAGCTGCGCCGGGTTCGCTGGGCCGTGCGCGGCACCCTGGTGCTCGGTGTGGCCGCGTCCGTGGCCGCCAACGTGCTGCACGCCCGACCCGACCCGGTGGCGCAGCTCATCGCCGCCTGGCCACCGCTGGCCCTGCTGCTCACCGTCGAGCTCATCTCGCGGGTGCCGGTGCACCGGCGGCTGCTGGCCGCCGCCCGGCTGGTCGCCACCACGGCGATCGCCGGGATCGCCGCCTGGGTCTCGTACTGGCACATGGCCGGCGTCGCCTCCCGTTACGGTGAACAGGGCGCCTCCCCGTTCCTGCTGCCGCTGTCCGTTGACGGGCTTGTGATCGTGGCCAGTGTCAGCCTGGTCGAACTCGCTGGGCGCATCCGCGTCGCCGACGCCACGCACGCCACGACAACCGTCGCCGCCGTGGCGGCGGCCCGGCCGCGTGCTGACCAGCCCCCGATGGCGGTTCCCGCCGCCGTGCCGGTGCGTGAGCCGGTTACGGCCGCGCGTGGCGGTGGCGGTGGCAACGGGGTCCGGCCCGCGACGCCGGCCGGCGCGGATCCCCGCCCGGGCGCCTGGGAACCGGATCCGACGCGGCCGGCCGGTGGACCAGGCGGGCATGTCCGACCGGCACCGAGCCTCGGCGCCGCCGCTGCCGACAAGACCAGCCGGGTCGACGCGGAGCCTGCCGGCACGCCGGACCCGGTGAACAGCACCGCACCGGTCGGCGACGTGGTGCCCGGCGCACCGGAGCACGCGCGGCGGATGCCCGTCGACGCCGTACCGGACGCGCGGCCGTCGAACGGTCCGCCCGTCGAGCCCCGCGCCGCGATCGCCTACTGGCACGCCAAGGATCCGGCGCTGAAGCCGGGCGACATCGCCGCGAAGGTGGGACGCTCCCGCAGCACGGTGCGGCGGATCCTCGCCGAGCTCACCGCACACGCCGGGAACACCGCGGACGACGCTGCTGGCGGCGCCGCCGACGGCGCGTTGGGCGTCAACGGCAGCGCGACCGCGTTGGCCGACTCGCACGTCTCCCGGTGATCAACCCGCCTGCGGGTGGGCTGACGCGGTCAACGCGAGGGTGCGGGGGCGCCCGACGACCCCCTGGCGCAGTGTCGGGCGCCCCCGCGTTGCCGGCTGCGGCGCCTCAGCCGGCGGAGGGGGAAGGCTTCCTGGAACCGGTGGGTGGCGGGATGCCGAGTGCCGCCGCGGCCGCGGCGAGCGCGGCGGCCGGATCGTCGTTGACCGCGGCGTACACGGCGATCAGCTGGACCGTCACCGGCGTGGTCGCGGTCCAGTGCATGCTCCACGCGGCGGCGTCGCCACGCCGAGCCGATACGCACACGTGCGGGTCGGGCGCGTCGCCGACGGTCGTGATCGCCACGGCGCTGTCGGTGGCGGTGTACATGGTGTCGTGTGGATGCGTCGGCGGCCGGGTCGGCTCGAAGCCCAGCTCCTCCAGCTCGCCGACCAGTCGGGCGAAGACCTGACCGCTGGCCGGGCCTGGGTCGGGGCTTGCACTGGCGGTCATTCGGCTCTCCTCGTGCCGGCCGGCACCGATCCGACGATCAGCGACACCCGTAGACGGGTGGCACCGGTCGCCGGCCCACTGGTGCCCGGATCCTGCGTCCGGAACGCATCGAACCGTTGCCGCGCAAGGACTTCAAGTCGTGCCCATTTCGCCGGCCGCGGGCTGAGGCATTGCGGTTACCACGAAAGCGGTTCATCCACGGGTGTGCGGGGGTCCGTTGCGCGAGGGGGGTCGACGGTCAGGCGTTCTCGACGGCGGTGACGGCAGCGTCGGCGATGTGCCGGATCGCCTCGATGGGGTCGGCGACGGTGATGGTGGTGGTGTCGGCGAAGGTGTGCCCGGACAGCCCGGCGGGGTGTAGCCACAGCACGGCGCAGCCGGCGCGTTGCAGGGTGGTGAGCAGCCGCTGGGCGGGGTCGATGTCGGCCAGTTCGCCGTCGGATACCACGGCGAGCATTCGCAGGACGCTGCGGTGGCGCAGGTTCAATAGTTGATCGGCGAGTTTGACCGCGCCGATGAAGGTCTCGGTGCCGCCGCCCGTGCCCATTTCGAGGACCTGGGTGGGGCGGGCGCGCGGGGGCACGAGCAGGGTGACCGCGCCGCCGAAGGCGATGGTGGTGGTGACGGCGTGGTTGCGGTGGGCGGCCTGGGCGAGGATCCACCCGGCCGTGGACATGGCCTGCGCGTAGGAGCGCATGGAGCCGGACACGTCCACCAGCACGCCGAGGTGCAGGGTCGGCTTGTGCGGGGGCATGTTGGCGCGCCGTTGCCACGGGGCGGCGGTGGGGATGGTGCCGGCGTCGCGCTGCGCGGCGACGGTGATGGCGTGGCGGGTGCGTAGGCGTCCGGGTGGGATCGCGGCCGGTTGCCGGCCGGGCTCGTCGGTGTGGGTGCGGGCCCGGCGTAGCCGGGCGGCCAGGTGCCGTGCGGCGTGCCGCTCGGCGGTGGTGGGGTCGCGGCGGGTCCACAAGGCCGGTGCGCCGTGCCGGCCCGCCATGGCCTGGGCGACGTATTCGGCCGGGGTGAGCCCGGCCGCGGCGGCGAGGTAGTCGGTGATCGCGGCGGCCAGCTGCCCGGCGAACATCCCGAGATCCGGCGTCGGCACGTTCGGGTGCCGGTTCGGGTCGATGCCGAGGATGCGGCACCACCGCCACGCCAGTTCGATCATCGTGTCGGCGTCGGTGTCGTCGACGGTGTGCGCGGTCTTCCATACGTCGCGGAGCTGGGCCAGTCGCTTGCGGCCGAGCACGGCGGCGACGGCGGCGCGGGCTGAGCGCACATCCCTCGCTGTGAGGATGCGGGCGTCGACCCGGGCCAGCAGCAACCCGGCGAGCTGACCGGCGTGCCACGCGTCGTCGACCGGGGCGTCGTCGGGGTTGATGAGGGTGGTGACGACGTGCCGCAGCCAACGGCGGTCCCCGCGCCGGCGGGCGCGTTGGCGGCCTTCGGCGCGGGATTCCTCGAGCAGCTCGGCGACGTTGGCGACCACCGGTGGGGTGCCGGCCGGGGTGTGCCAGCGGCTGTGCGCGGCGTGGCCGGCCTCGTGCACCAGCAGCCCGTAGCCGGTGGGCACGTGCTGCTTGTGCCCGGCCCGGCGCGGGTCGGCGACGTCCGGGGCGCCAACATACTTGGCGTTGACCTCGACGCGTTTGAGGCTCGGGTAGAAGCAGGCCGGTGCGCCGCCGCCTGCGCCAGGGGCAACGACCACGGTCAGGTCGCTACGGCCGGCGAGCCGGCGGACGTGGCGGGTCCACGCGCGGTCCCATTCGGCCCAGGCGTCGTCGGCCGCGGCCTGTGCGCGGCGCTTGGCGCGCAGGTGATTGCTCGGATGCGGCATGAGGGTTTGGTTCCTTCCAGTGGTCGAGGCGCGGTCAGCGTTGCTTGCCGAGCGTCAGCGCGGTGACGTCGGCGCCGAAGTGCTGCCGGAGCACGGCGAGGACCTCGGCCCGGTCGTCGTCGGGGGCGCGGCCGGCGAGGTTGGCCACCGCCGCCGGCTGGCCGAGGTTCTTGCGGACGCGGGTGAAGCCGAGCAGCTCGCGCAGTTGCGGCGCCCACGACACGGTGCCGTCGGCCAGCTTCTGGTTGAGCGCGATCGCCGTCTGCACCGCCGCGGTGGGGACGCCGAGGTGTTTGGCGAGGTCCCAGTCGGTGGTGACCTCGATGTGCACCTCGAACCTGGAGGCGAGGGCTTCGGTGAGGATGGCGCCGTGCACGCCGGGGTTGTGGCCGGCGATGACGTAGAACCCGTCGGCGGCTTCGACGCGTTCGTTGCGGTAGGCCGGGATGGTGATCACGCCGCGGCCGTCTATCGCCGGATAGAGCACGGCGAGGACCCGAGGCGGGATCAGCGTCGTTATGCTCGCGCTTCGCGTGTGTCGCAGTTGGCCCCGGTTTTCGGGGTCTGTGCGGTCATCTGCTGGAGCGGGGGTCGAGCATGTTGCTGTACAGGTCGTCGGTGGCGAGAGCGGCTGGGGCGCCTCGATTGGATGGCGTCGCCGAGGCGGTGCTGCAGCGGTGCGGGCTGCGTGGCGGGCAGCCGTTCGTGCTGGGCCTCGACGGCTCGTACGACCTGAACCTGAACCGGTTTCTGCGGGAGTTGGACGGGTGGGGGGTGCGTTCGGCGCACACGGTGCAGGCGTACGCGCGGGACTTGATGCTGTTCGGCAGGTTCCTGCACGAGCAGTGCGGTGGAAGGTCGCTGTGGCAGGCGGATCAGGAGGATCTGCGCGCGTACAAGGGGGCGCGGCGGCGCACGCCGGGCTTCGAGGTTTCGGCTGCCACCTGGAACCGGTTCCTGGCCGCGTTGGACAAGTGGGTGCAGTGGGCGCTGCACGAGCGGCTGCTGGCGGAGCAGCCGTTTCGGATGGTGGAACGAACGGTGCTGGGTCCGCGGGGTCTGGTCCGGGTGATCGTCAACGCGGAGCGGGAGGTCGACGACGATTGCGGGCCGGTGCGGTTTCTGCCCTATGTGGACTATCTGCTGTGGCGTGACGTCGGGCTGCGCGGGCAGTTGCCCGACGGGGGCCCGGACCCGAGGTGGCGGGGCCGGCACGGCTGGCGCAATGCGGTCTTCGCCGATCTGTTGGTGTGCACCGGGATGCGGCTGAGCGAGGCGTCGAGCCTGCTGCTACCGGAGGTGCCGGCGGTCGCCGATCGTGCGTTGACCGGCGCGGTGCAGCTGGCGTCGGCGGTCACGAAACGAAACCGGGCGCGCACGGTCTTCGTCGTCCGCCGGGTGCTGCGCGACCTGCACCACTGGGTGGGGATGGAACGCGACGAGTTGGTGGCGCGCAAGGTGGCTGCCGGCGCCTACCGGGAGGTCGGCGACTGGGTCGGGGTGCGCTCGGCGGGGCGGATGGCGTTGACGATGGCCGGCGGCGGGTCGAGGCCGTACGCGCGGATCACGATCGAGGAGCGGCGGCGGCTGCACCGCCTGGACGCTGGCGGTGCGGGTGAGCCGCTGTGGTTGTGGCTGGGGGAGAACGGCCTGCCGTTGTCGTCCTCGACGTGGCAGGCGGTGTTCTGCCGGGCGAATGAGCGCTGCGCCCGGTTCGGCCTGGACGTGCGGGCCCACCCCCACACGTTGCGTCATACGTTCGCGGTGCACATGCTCGGGTTGCTGCTGCGCCAGACGGTGCGGGCGTTGTGCCGCGAGCCGGGCGAGACGTTGATGAGCCAGCAGGTCAAACGGCAGCTGGTGGGTGATCCGCTGCGCAAGCTGCAGCTGCTGCTCGGACACCGCCACCGGGAGACCACGTTTGTCTACCTGGATGTTCTCGACGAGGCGCAGGAGATCGTGCTGGCGGCGCTGGACGAGTGGGACGAGCAGGCCGAGGCGCTGTCGCGGGTGCGGGCCGAGGACGACCAGCGGTGACCGCGCCGGCGGCGCGGTCGGGCACGCGGGGACGATGGGCCCGCCTACCCGAGGTGGACGGCCGGGCGCGGTTGGCGCCGCAGGTTCCCGCTGTGGTGTTTGGGGTCAGTTTCAGTGGCCGTGAGCATCTCGTGGACCTGTCGGGATGGCCGTGCCCCGCGCTGGTCCGCCCGCTGGCTACGGCGCTGCGTGAGTGTGCCACCGAAGGACGGCTCAGTACGTGGCGCTCGTATCGGCCGACGGTGGCCGCGGTCGGTGCTTTCGTCACGCATGTCAGCGAGGTGGAGCAGCATCGGGCCGGCGCCGTCGCGTTCGGTGATCTGCGTGCCGAACACGTGGACGGGTTCGAGGATTCGCTGCTGGGCCGGTGGGGCGCCGAGCACCTTCTGCCGCATCAGGTGATGGCGCGGACGGTACGGATCCTGCGCCTGGCCAGCCAGCATCACCGCGGTGGATGCGATCCGGAGTTCCTGGCCCGGATCCGTTTCGCGACGCGGCGGGCCAGCGTGGGGACGCATCCGCCGTTGGACGCCTACCCGGCGCCGGTGTTCGAGGCGATCCGCAACGCCGCTGTCGCCGACGTCCGGGAGATCTCACGACGCATCGAGCAGGGTGAGCAACTCGCCGCGCGGGGAGAAGACCCGCAGGTGGGCGGGTGGGGGCGGCTGGAGAATGTGCTGTGGTACATCGACCGGCACGGGCCGCTGGGCCAGGTCGACAAGCACCGGGTGCGGGGGGTGGGTGGCGTCCAGACGCTCAACGCGTGGCTGTATCTGACGGCCCGTGACGTGGTGCCGCTGCTGGTGCTGCTGGTCTGCCTGACCGGGCTGGAACCCGAATGCGCCAAGGGTCTGCAGGCGGACTGCCTGGTCAACCCGGCGCGGGGCTTCGTGAGCATCCGGTATGTCAAACGTCGGGCGGGTGCGGGCGCGGCCAAGACGTTGCGGGTCAGCGATGGGGGTGCGCTGCACCATCCGGGCGCGCTGATCCGGCTGATCCAGCGGCTGACCCGCCGGGCCAGACAGCAGGCCGACGTCACCGTGTTGTGGGTACATGTCTGCAGGGGCGTCCACCCGTCCTTCGCCGGGCTGAACCACCTGCACCGCCACATCGTCGGGTGGTCGGCCCGGCACGGCCTGGACCGTGTCCTCAATGCCGCCGGTCCGGCCGGTCTGGACCTGCGGCGGCTACGCAAGACCCACAAGTCCCAGCAGTACCTGAAGGCCTCGGGTGTGCTCGTCGACTTCACCCAGGGCCACTCGAAGGAGGTGGCGGCTGGGCATTACGCCGACATCCCGGCCCACCGGGAGGTCCACGATCAGGCGGTCGAGGCCGGGCTGCGCGAGGCCCTCGCCGTGGCGCTAGCGCCGCCGGTCGTGCTCGACGACGACGGCACGCGCCTTGACGACGGCGCCGGGCAGCTACCGCCGCCGCAGGTACACGACAGCCTGACCGGGGCCAGCGACGTGTTCCTGGCCTCCTGCCGCGACTTTTACCACACCCCGTTCACCGCCGCCGGTAAGCCCTGCCCGGTGCCGTTGTGGGGATGCCTGGAGTGCCCCAACGCGGTGTTCACCACCCGGCACCTACCGCAACTGCTGACGTTCCTGGACTTCATGCACCGCCAACGTGACGAACTGGTCCCGCAGGAATGGAACCTGCGCTACGGATTGGCCTGGCAGCGGGTCACCTCCGGGGTCATCGACAGGTTCAGCCCGCAGCAGATCCGCCTGGCCCGGGCGGTCGCCGAGGCCGGAGACGTACGGCTGCTGCTACCACCGGAAGCGGTAGTCAGCCGATGACGGCTCCCAGCTCCGCCTCGGCCCTTGCCCCGGCCTTGACCCTGGCATCCGAATTGGAGCCCGAGCGGTACGTGGTCCCGCAGCACCTGGCCACCCCGGCGACTGGTCGCGGGCCACAGTTCCGCGACGACGTGTGGGACTTTCGGCCGTTCGTGCCTCGCACGACCGGACGCGCCAGGGCCGACTTCACCCGGTTGCCCGACGGGGTCGCGGCGCTGACCGCCAAGCAGTACCTGTACTCGCGCATCCACCGTCCCATCCCCACCGCCCACTACGGCGGCGCCGCCGGGGCCCGACCGCTCAAGCTGACCTGCGCGGCGTTGGAGACCCAGGTGTTCACCCGGATCGTCACGCAACTGGGCGAGCAGGGGGCGCCACGACTGCGCGATGTCACCCAGGAGCACCTCGACGCCCTGGTACGCCGTTGGCGGCGCACCTGCTCGCCGACTACGGTGGCGCAGCAGATGGCGTTCGTGCGCCGAATTGCCGCGCACGGCCCGTACCTGAGCGCGGACTACCTGACGATCATCCCGTGGGGCGCACACCGGGCCGCAGATGACGCGTCGGCGTGGTCGCCGGAGAACACCACCCCGCGCATCCCGGAACCGATCCTCGCACCGATGCTGCAGGCGGCGTTGTTCTACGTCCACACCGCCAGCGGCGACCTGCTCGCCGCCACACGGGAGATCGCGGGACTGCAGGCGGCACGCTCGCCGCGAGCCCTGCCGAAAGGGGCCGCGGCACGACGGGTCGCGGCGTTCATCGAATTACGCCGCCGGGTCGGGCGGGGCATCCCCGCGCTGCCCCGCCACGAAGCCGGCAAGCGACCAAACGCGGCCATCGTCGGCGGGGTGGTGCAGGCACCCAACACCAGCCTCGCTGACCTGCTCGCCGGTGTGCGTTGCGGACAGCGTGTGCTGCACCTCTACCAGCAGGCCGGCGCGGAACTCGGCTATGAGGAAGGAGGTCTGGACACCCCGATGTCGCCCTGGCCGGCCACTGCGGCGCCTTGGCGGCCCCGGCTGGAACGCACCAGCCTGGCCGCGGAGACCGGCCACCTGCGTACCGCCTGCTGGATCGTGATCGCCTACCTGTCCGGGATGCGCGACGCCGAGGTCCGCGAGCTTCGCCGTGACTGCGTGGCCACCACTATCGGTGAGGACGGGCGGGTCCGTTACCTGCTGCGGGGGCGGGTCTTCAAACAGCGCAAGCTGGCCGGAGACGAAGCCGAGTGGGTCGTGCTCGACGTTGTGCATCGAGCCGTCGAGATTCTGCTGCAGCTTAACGACGACCCGACCCACCTGTTCGGTTGCAGGTACGGCGCGTCGGCATACCGGCTCATGAAAGACCCGACGCGGCGGCTACGCGAGTTCCGCGACCACATCAACCGGCTGTTCGGCAGTCCCGACCAGCCGTTCGTTCCGCTTGACGGCGACCAGCCGTGGCCGTTCACGCCGTCGCAGTGGCGGCGCACATTGGCCTGGCACATCGCCCATCAACCGTTCGGCGTGATCGCCGGCGCCCGCCAGTACCAACACGCCAAGATCGCCATGTTTGAGGGGTATGCCGGCACGTCGGCCTCCGGCTTCGCTGCCGAGGTCGCCGCCGAAGAGGCCGTGGCGATGCTCGACTACGTCGAGGAACTCTACCGGGACTGGAACGACGGCGCCCGTTCCGCTGGACCCGCCGGGCAGCGCATCGACGCCGAGTTCGACAGGATCCGCCGCGAAATCGGCGACCTGCCCGGCGTCGTGGCCGACCCGCTACGGTTGCGGGCACTGTTGCGGCATCTGACCAAGACGCTGCACCCCGGCGTGCTCAACGACTGCTTCTTCAACCCGGATACCGCGGTGTGCGTCAAACGCGCCAAGGTTATCGGCCGGCCGGTGCCCCAGCACAACATGTGTCTTCGCTGCCCGAACGCCCGACGCTCCAGCATCCACCGCCCACGCCTGCTCGCCGCCCGCCAGCAGGCCCAGCAGTTGCAGGAACAGTGCGGAAAGGCCGGACCGATGCCTGTGCTGCAGCAGCGGGCGATCAGCGCGCATGTCGCTGAACTAGACCAGATCATCAACGAACTCGACCACGCGGGGACACCATGACACGCCTGTCCACCAACGCCCGCCTCAACGAAGCCCTCACCCGGCTGCTGGCCGGCCAGGCCACCCTCACCGACGGGCAGCTCAACGTGACGAACCTGTGCCGGGAAGCCGGCGTAGGCCGCGACTCGTACTACCGGTCCCCGCCGACGTTCAAGTCGACCTTCGACGCGGCCCGGACCAACCAGGTCGGCCAACGCCCCGAACTGGCCACGCTGCGCCAGCAGACCGCCGAGATCAAGCGCGAACACCAGCGGATGACCCGGGAACGCAACGACACGCTGCGGGCGCTGCAGGAGACCGTGCAGATCTACGCCAACCAGATCCAGGCACTCGCGCTGGCCAACGCCGAACTGCACGAGCACAACCGGCGGCTACGGCAACGGTTGGAAGACCGCGAGCCCAACGTGACACGCCTGGCCGACCACCGCTGAGCTTCCTGCCGTCCGCGGCACCGCCCCGGCGGACTGGACATCATGAACGAGTTGGTCGTGGCCCGTAGTCCTGAGGCGGACTCGAAGCTGCCGGCCGGGTCGAAGAGTACCCGGACATTGTCCCGCGGCTGGTAGGTATCGACCGCAGCTGCGAGGGCGACTGCCTCGGCGACCGCGGGAGTCGAGGTCTGCGACCTGGAAGCCGACGTGCATCGTCGGGCGCTGCACGGGGGCCTGGTAAACCGGTCGCCTGCTGGAACACGACATGTTCGCCACGCCCTGCCGGTGCCGATAGCGGAGCTGGAGCACGACTGTTCCGGTGCGTTGTTCTGCCGTCGAGGGATCGGATGATCTTAGCCTTCGGTCCTGTGCGACCCGGTCCAGACAGGGGGGACGGCATCGCTGGTAGGTTGGCGAGGTGTCTCCGGTGTCTCGTGGTCGTGGCAAGAAGAACCGGTCCGCTAAGGGGCCCCTGAGCGGACGGGCAGCGGCGCGAGGCCGCCCTGTAGGCGACGGCCCTGATCCTGCGGTGGGGTCGTTCACCGGGCCTGGCCCAGTGGGTGCGTCGCGGGTGATGGCCGACAGTCCGGGATGGTCTACGGGCTTCACCGAGGCGTTCCTCACCGAGATGTTCAATGGGGCATCGGCTCTGCCGACCGACACCAGTGCGGGGGGCCCGGTCGCGGGGAGGGCTGGTACGTCGCTTCAGATCTCGTGGGTCACCATAGAAAGGTGGGCGCGGGAGAAGGCGGGCACTCGGGGCGCGGATCGGGGTCGCCCGTATCGCGATGACGCCGAGTCGCTCACCGACACGCAATTGCTGGACAAGCTGCGGGGTTTCGGTATCGAGCTGGACGAGGCCGGGCTGCAGACGCTGTGCCAAGACGCGCTGTCCGCCCAGGAGGTGGCTTCCCGGCTCATCAACCACCATCTGTCTGCCGCTGAGCGGGGCACGCCGGATGCGGACTGGGTCTGGCTTGCCGTACTGACGCTCTGGCAGCGGTGGTGGCCTGCGAAGCCGTGCCTGGAAACGGTCGATGACAAGATCCAGGAAGGCTACGCGAGGCTGGCGCGGGAGCGTGGTGCCGCCACGGATCGGTGGCTGGATGCCTGGTCCGATGTGCTGCACCTGTGTGACGCGGCCGGTCTCACCACGATCGCCGGTTTCGATGAGCGGTTCCCGATGACCCAGTCGTTGTTCAACTGGCATCAGGATTTGGAGATGGAGTTGGGCAACGCGGGACTTGATGACCCCGCGAAGCTGCACGCCCGGATCACGGTGGGTGAAGAGATTATGCGTCGCTTTACTGACTGTGACCGGTTGGTGGTCGAGAACTGGCGCAGGGCCATCGCCGAGGCATGGTTCTGGCTCGGGGAAACCGCCACGGCCGACCAGTTGTATCGTGGCTGGCTGGACGAGGACCCGAAGTGGGGCTTTGGCTGGGTTGGCTGGGCGTCTGGGTACATGCCGCCGCCGGGCAAGGGCTTGTTCACCGACTACCAGCGAGCCGAAGACCTGCTGTGCCAGGGGCACGCCGTCAGCGGGCTGCGCGACCGCGACGCGGTCGCGCAGTGGGTGCGGCTGGCGCGTGAAGAGGCTGGACACTCAGGACGTAGCTGAAACCGGCGGCCGCGTGGGGAGGCATTCCCGGTCACGTCGAGGCGGGTTGGCGGCGTTCCGCATGGGGTGGCATCCTCCCCGCTCGGATGCTGAGCTGAGACCACGGTCATCTGCCGGATCGGTCTTGCGCCCGGGCCACGAAGTTAGCCGCCGTCCATGGTGATCCAGGCGAACGGGACCTTCGCGGTGACGGCCTCGTCGAGGTCGCTTCGCCCGGTAGCCATACGCTCAGGTCCTGACGTCCGAAAGTGGCAGCGAGGTGGAGCGTAGGCGTGGGTACCACTGTTCAGGCTTGGCTGGTGTCGTTGGACGAGCAGCGGCTGGTGACGCTGCTGCGGCGCCGTCCCGATGTGCTGCGTCCGTCTCCACCCCGTGACCTTGCTGATCTCGCGGCTCGGCTCAACCTGGTCACCTCGATCCTTGAGGTGTCTCGGACGCTGCCGAGCCCGGCGGTACTGGTCGCGCAGGCACTGCTCGTGCTCGGCGCGGACACGCCCGCCGGCGTGGCGCGCAGCCGATTAGCGGGTCTTGTCGAACCCGAGGGCGCCAACGGGCCTGCGGAGGAAGCGCTCGACGCCGTTGTGGCCGGCCTCACCGAGTCCGGTCTGGCGTGGACTGACAGCGATGACCGGGTCTACATCTGCCCGACACTGCGGAGCGTGTGGAAAGCGCCGCTGCACCTGGGACGCTCGATAACGGAGTTCGTTTCGGCGGTCGACCCGGGGCAGCTCACGTCGATCCTGCACGCGTTGGGGATCGCCGCGACGGGGACCACGGGACAACGCCGCCAGATGATCATGGATTGCCTCGGCGACCCTAGCCGCTTGGCTGATCTTGTCGGCCAAGCGCCCGCCGACACCCGGGAGATCCTGGACCTGGTCGCCGATCAGGGACCCACCTTCGGTCTCGACTTCGACTACCTTGTGGCCTGCCGGTTACCACCCGAGCATCGGCCCAGTGGATTCGCCGCCGTGCAGTGGGCGCAGGAGCGGGGTCTGATCTGGCTGGTCAGCTATGACGGCATCTTTGAGATGCCCCGCGAGGTCGGGTTGTCGCTACGCGGGCTCGACTACCGCGTGGCGGTTGCACCGACCCGGCCCGAGGTCGCCACCGTCGAGGCTGACCAGGATAGTCAGGAGTACGAGAGCGCTACGGCCGCGTTGCGGGTCCTTGACCAGTTCTCCACCGTTGTGGCCAGCACCCCGATCGCGTTGCTGAAGGTCGGCGGTGTCGGTGTCAGGGAGATCCGGCGGCTCGCGGCGGCGGCACGGTGTGGTGAGGACGAGGTCCGGCTCTACCTGGAGATCGCAGTACGGGCCGTGATGCTGGAAGAGATCGGCAACGGCAAAGCCCTCAAACCCACCACGGTGTTCACCCAATGGCGGCGCAGGAGCCCTGCCGAGCGGCTGGGCGTGCTGCACGCGGCATGGTGTGAAATGACCGGCGCGCCGCTGCGCGACGTCGGGGAGGGCAAGCGTCGCGTACCGCTGACTGCCGACGACTTCGGCCACTCCAGCAGGGACGTGCGGTGGGCGACGCTGCGGCTGCTGGCGCAGCTTGCGCCGCATGTCGCACCGTCCGGGCTGCAGACCCTCCTCGACGCTGTGGGGTGGTTGTGTCCGCTGGTCACCGCGCCGGCCCGAGACACCGAGGTCGCCGCCGCGTTTGCCGAGGCGAGGCTGTTGGGCCTGTGCGCAGGATTCGGACTCACCAGCGTCGGGCGGGTGCTGGCCGAATGCGGTCCTGGCGCGCATGCTGCCGATGAGTTCGTACTTCCCGAAGGCTGCGACGACCTCGTGGCCGCTGCGGAGAAGTTGCTGACTCGTGCCAGTACGCAGGCGCTGTTCGGCGCGGACCTCACGACAGTCGTCACCGGAGCGCCGTCAGCCGACCTCACGCAACTCCTCGACGGCGCGGCCGACCGCGAGACCCGTGACACGGCGTCGACCTGGCGGTTCGGGCCGATGAGCGTGCGGCGGGCGCTTGACGCCGGGCAGAGCGTGTCCGAGTTGCTTGCGGAGCTGAGCGCAGTGGCCCAATCCGAGCTTCCTCAACCCCTGCGCTATCTGATCGAGGATGTCGGACGCAGGCATGGGCAGATGCAGGTCACGGCCGTGGCCTGCTGCGTTGTCAGCGACCAGCCCACGTTGCTGGCGGAGGCCGCGGCCAACCGCAGACTCACCGCGCTCAAGCCCCGGCTGCTCGCCCCGACAGTGCTCGCCAGCGCACTGCCCGTCGACCAGACGCTGACCGCGCTGCGGGAGGCCGGCTACCTTCCAGTGCCGGCCGAGCACCCCGGCAGTGTCACACTCACCTCGGCGAAGACCCCAGCACCGCGCAGCCCCAGACCAAGACAACACCGGACAGGGGTCGCCAATGTCACCGAGATCGCCAGGAACCTCGCCCGATCCCGTCGTGCCGGTAGCGCACCACCAATCCGGTGACCCACACCATGCGACCTCACCTGCGCGCTCTGCGCTCCAGGCGACACCGAAGCCGAGCCAAGCCAGGCGAGCCAGCCCGCAGGGCGACCGGCGACATACGCACATGCCGCGATGCGTGCGGTGTCGTCGGCTCCGTGACTTTCTCCCGTACGCCGGCACTCGGCTGGGCGGCGGGTTCCTACCCGGTGCGGTCCGCTCGGCGGCCCTGGCGAGAGCCGAACGTGGGCTACGCGTCCACTCGGATATCCTCCCGCAGTGAGCGAATTGAGCCGGGCACAGCTCGCCGCCATGGTCGACGAGGCCACCGTCGACTGCCACGACGAGGACGAGCAAGTTAGCGGCCTGCACACGATGATCGTGGACAACCCCACGGTTCCCTTCCAAACGCAGATCCTCGGGGTCGACGTGATTGTTGAGGACATCGACTCGACCAATCGTGGCCCTCTGTTGCCGTGGCCGGTTTCGGCGGGCCATCTCACTCCTTGACCTTCCGTTGCCAACGCCGCCGCCGAAGGGCGCGGAGTGGATCGAGGCATACCGCCACTGGGCAGGCTGAACGGCGGTCACCATGACGAACGTGACCTGAAGCAGGACAGGGGACATGACCACGAAGAAAGCCCTCCCGCCGCTGTCGCAGGCATGGATCGACGCCCGGCGGCGGCACCGACTCTCCCACGCACACATACAGATGGCCCGTGAGCTCGGACTCAACCCGAAGAAGCTCGGAAAGATCGACAACCACCGCCAAGAACCCTGGAAAGCACCCCTACCCCAGTTCATCGAGCACATCTACGCCCGCAGGTTCGGCCGGGAACGGCCCGAAGTTGTCGTGTCCGTCGAGGAACAGGTACGACAGGCCGAGAAGAAGAAGGCTGAGCGGAAGGCCGCGCGGGCGGCGCCGCGTCAGTCGACCGCCGCGGACGATCCCGGTAACTGAGTACACAAGTACAACGGGGTCCCGACGCGAACTGCGACACGTAGACGCCTGCGACAACTTGACTGTTCACATAAGCGTCGCGTCATCGACGAGCAGCGGGCGGCCTTCGCGCATCGCGACCACCAGTGGCCCGTGGACGAACTCGTAGCCGCCGTCGGGCAATGGGACGAACGAGCCGAGGAAGTCATCGACAACGGTGTCGCCGGTGCCGGCCACGGTGAGCAGGTCGGGGAAGGCGGCTTCGACCATGGCGGTCTTGCCGGTGCCGGGCGGCCCGTACAGCAGCACCGGGATGCGCTTGTCGCGCAGCCGGTGCAGCACGTCGATGTCGGTGGCGCCGGCCAGCCGGCGGGGAAAGTAGCGTTCGCCGTTGGGGCGTAGCACCGGCTGCCGCCGCGACGTGCGGGCGGTGCCCCCGCTGCCGGCCGCGCGGGGCAGCGGCGGGGGCAGGGCGCCGGTGGCGTCGATACCGGCCTGCGTGACCTGGAACCGGTGCGGGCCGGTGTGGTGGGTGGCGTAGCCGGCGGCGGCCATCCGCTTGAGCGCCTCGAACACCGCCCCGGAGGAAGGGGCGCCGATCGCGGCGGTGACCTCGCGGACCCTCAGCACGTCGTCGGGGCGGCTGGCCAGGTAGGCGGCCACCTGCCGGTACAGATGGCCGGGCCGGCGGCCACCGGACGCGGCTGCCGCGTTGGTGGCGTCCGGTGCGTTGGTGGCGGGTTGCGTTGGTGGGTTCATTCGTGAGCGCTCCTGTCGCGGGACAGGCCCGCGCACCCGTCTCCGGGTGCGCGGGCGGCGGAAGAATGCCGCTTGCGGGCGGAGACGGGCGGGTCGACGGCCGGGCGGTGAAGGCGTTCAGCGCCCGCCGCGACACCCGTTTCAGGTGTTGGTCGGTTTCAGATCTCGGTCGGTGCGGTGGTGCGAAGGCCGGCGGCGCGCGGGTTGTGCTGGGTGTGCGCAAGCCGGCTTGACCGGAGTGCGGGTCAGGCGGTGGCGTCGGGCTCGGGTGGCGGCCGCATGCCGATGACGAGCCGGTCGACCGTGCGCTCGATGTGCGGGGTGGGCCGCCATGCGTCGGCGTCCGCGTGGTTGTCGAACGGGCCGACGGTGGCGAAGACCGCGTGGGTGCGGTCGAGCAGCACGAGCACCGCGGCGCCAGTCTGACCCGGCGCCGGGTGGGCGGACGCGGCTATCTCTTCGGGTACGGCCTGCCACGCTGTGCCGGGTATGGCGGGTTGGTCGGTGGGGTGCAGCGCGGCGGGGCAGGTGGCGATGATGCCGTCGTCGGCATCTTCCGCGCCGGGCAGCACCAACGCCGGCGCGTACCCGGACGCCGCCTGGCCGCCCTCGAACGGCCCGTGCGCGGTGACTGCCCCGTCGCCGGTGACGGCCAGCAGCACGTGCGGGTCGCGGTTTTCCAGTGAGTCGAGGACCGCGAGGGTTACCGTGTCGCCGCTGTCGAGGTCGACCAGGCTGACCATGACGGGCCGGCCGTCTTCGCGGGTCCATTCGACCACGTCGAGATGCTCGACGGTCGTGGTGGTGAACCGGCGCCAGGCGCGGTTGTCGGGATTGAAGTCGTCGATGGCGGTGGTGCTGCCGCCGTTGTCGTGCATGGCTGTCCTCCGTGGACGGTCCGAGGTTCGGGTCGGGTTTGGGGTGCCGCCGGGCGCCTGGGTGACGTGGCGGCGCGACGCATCCACGCCCAGCCGGTGGGGTTTCGTCAAGTGGTCCCGCCTGGCGGGCGTGGCGCTGGGGTTCAGGCGGCGGCGGGGGCGGGCTGCGTTGGTGCGGCGGGCGTCGCGGCCTTGCGCGGCGGGCGGCGCGTGGTGGCGGCCGATGCCGGGGAGGGCCGGGCGGCCGTGGTCGCGGTTGCTGGCCGTGCGGCGGTCTTGTTCGCCGGCGCGGATCGCTTCCGCGCCGCGGGTGCGGCCTCGGCCGCGCGCAGGTGTGCGGCGAGTTCGACGAGGCTGATCGAGGCCACGACGATGAGCCCGTCGACGCACAGCGGCACGAGGTGCGCGGAGACGGGACCCTCGCCGTAGCGGGCGGCGACGCCGGCCATGTGCCAGTAGGACACCCAGGCGGCGATGGCGGCGATGACCGCGGTGGCGGCGATGCGGACCGCGGCCAGGGCGCGGCGGTGCACAGGCACCCGCGAGATAAGTTCCACCGTGAGGAGCAGGGCCAGCGGGGGCCAGGCGGCGATCGTCTGGGAGATGAGGTTGTCGCGGGCGTGCAGGACGTTAGCGGCGATCGACGCGGTGACCCCGAGGGTGAGGGCCATCCGGACGATCCAGCGCAGGCGTCGCAGGTGGCTGAGGTTGCTCATGGCTGCCTCTCGATGCGAAGGCGGCCAGCCCCGTGGTGGGCTGACCGCCGCTGCAAAAGGGTGTGCGGGGCAGGTATCTGCTTCGGTGACGGCCGCCGCTCGGCGCGGGCTGCGCGCCCGGCCGGGGAGCGGTGCGTGGCCGGCGGGGCGGCGCCTCAGCGCGGGTCGCGGCTGATCAGGAAGCAGTCCGGGGTTGCCGGGTCGTCGTGCCGGTATCGGCGCAGTTTCTCGTCGTAGTGCGCGGGCTGGCCGCAGTGCTCGCAGAACATCGCGACCGGCTCGTCGAGGTCGCCGCCGTCGGGTCCCTGGGTGGTGGTGTGGTCGTGGCGCGGGTAGGCGCAGGCGCCGTAGGTGCAATGCACCCGGCCGGGGGCCGACAGCCGCCGCGACACCTCGTCCTGCACCGCGACGATGATGTCCAGGCCACCCGCAGCGGTCGGCATCGGCACGCCGGCCTCGTCGAGGTAGGCGTTGGCGTCGAGATAGGTGTGCAGGTCGCCGAAGCAGGCGACGCTGCCGGGCAGCGCCCCCTCGGCGATGTCGCCGTCAATGGCGGCGATGATGTCGGCGACATAGCGGTCGACTTGGGCGGCGACATCCGCCTGCGGTTGCGGCGTGGCAGGCTCCGCCTCGTCGGCGCCGTGCAGGGTCAGCGCGGCGCGCACGGCGGCCACGACGACCGGCGCGGGGGTGTCCGGGCCGAACGTGGCCGTCCATGCGACGGTGGCGGCCTGGCCGTCGCTGTGGCCGGCGTTGACCTCGACGCCGGGCTCGCCGAACGGGTTGACCGACACGTCGAGCCTGCGCCCGCCGTGCTGCTGTCCGTAGGCCGCTGTGGTGTCCGGGTGGGCGGGGGTGAGGGGGTGCAGGCCCAGCCCGGTCAGCGCGTCGGCCAGGTCCACGCTCGTGGCCTGGCCGGGCCTGCACACCGGCATGGTGGCGTTTGCCTGCCGCCACAGGGCGGCGAGTGTACGCAGGTGGGCGATGCGGTCGGCGTGTTGCCCGATCAGGGCGTCGAAGCGCACGGCGGCGGCCTGCAACTCGCCGAGCGGGTTCACGCCGGGGACCGGCTGATCCGCCGGCGCGTCAAGGTTGCGCGCAACGGTAATCACGCGGTGGATGAGGGTACCGGCCAGGCCGGCGAGTTCGGTCTCGGCGTCGTCGACCGCGGCGGCCGCGCGGTGCAGGGCGTGGCCGATCGTCTGCAGGACGGGGTCGCCTCGCCGGGCGGCCGCCAGGTCATCCCAGGTCACGGGGTGGCCGGTGTACTTGCCGATCACGTCTTCGATGTCCATTGTGGACCTCTCCTGAGTCCGTTGCGGTGCTTGTGGTCCGGGGGTGGCGGGTGCGGTTCAGCTCGGGTGTTCGTAAGACGCCGCGGGGTCGGTGGACAGCGCGTCACGGGCGGCGGCGGCGATGACCGCGGCAGGGGTGCCGGGGCTGAAGGTGACGTGCCACAGCACGGCCGTGGTGTGGTCGCCGACGTGCAGTTCGGCGCTGTCGCCGTCATCGGGGTCGACCGTGACGGTGACGGTGCGCTGCGGGCGGCGGGCCAGGTAGGTGACGCGGGCGGGATGCCCGCCGGCGGGCTGCGGTTGCAGGCCGGCACCGGCCAGCGCGGCGGCCAGCCCGCCGGTGAACACGGTGGCGTCGCCGTCGGATTCCGGGGCGGTGGGTTCGGGTGGCCAGGTGGCGCCGTCGGGTTGCAGGGCCTGCAGCGCGGTGAGCAGCCGACGGCGGGTCACCTCGGCGTGGCGGCGGCGGGTGTCGGTGAGGATGAGCACGTCGGCGAGTAGCCGTATCTGAAGGTCGCCGTCCGGGCCGGTGTCGGGGTCGATGACGGTGCGCAGCGACGCGGCGGCCTCGTCGAGGATCCGCAGACTGGCGGCGGCGCCGTGGTGGGCGGCCGACGCGTCGACCAGGGCCAGCACGAGGGCCGGTACCTGGGCGCAGGTCACCGGTAGTTGGTCGAGGTCGACCTGCCAGCCGACGTCGTCGGCGGCGCTGGCAAGCAGTTTGCGAGCAGTGTCCACGGTGGGGGCTCCGTACGGTCGTCAGTTGGTTGGTTGGGCAGGTGATGGATGGGCCGTGCGGGGGTCAGGCCGGGCACGCGGTCGGTGCGGCGTCCTCGCTGGCGTCGGCCTCGGTCGCGGTCAGGGGTGTGGGCAGGCGCAGGCGCAGCCGGGCCGCGTGCGCGGCCAGCTCCTCGGCCCACCCCGCGACCGGTGGATGGTTTGGTGTCCACAGCCGCAGCAGCGTCGCGGGTGCGCCGGGATCGGGTCGGCTGGCGCCGGCACCGCGGGCGACCTCGCGCACGGCGTCGATCGCGGCGTCCATGCTCGGGTGGGGTTGGGTGGTGACGATGGTGGCGTGACAGGCGCCGGGGCCGGTGCGGGTGTCGGTGAGGTGGCCGGTGGCGTGCCACACCCACCCGCCACCGTCGCTGCCGTTGTCGTTGCCGCCGTGGGCGGGTTCCGGGCGGAGCAGCACTTCGGTCAGCCGCAGGTCGGCCAGCGTGTGGTCGCGGCCGAGCCGGGCGGCGACGTCGCCGTGGGCGCGGCGGGCCATGGCGGCGCAGTCGGCCAGCAGCGCGGTGATGGTGGCCAGCCGGGCCTCGGCCTGGTCGGCGTAGTCGCCGCAGTACGGGGTCAGCCCGTCGGCGACCGCCGACAGGTCCTCCAGCGCGTAGCCCAGCGCGGGCAGGATCACGGTGAGGTCCTGACTGGGGTCGCCGGCCAGCGCGGCCCGTGCCATGGCGGCGGCACCGGCCAGCGCGCCGATGGCCCGATGCGCCGATCCCTCGTGGTGGGCGGCGTCGCCGGGTGGGAACAGGTAGCAGTTGGCGACGCCGCCGCGCAGCGTGGCCAGCAGCGTGTCGGTGTCGACGACCGGGACCGGCACCCCGACGGCGCTGCCGCCGAGTGGGGCGGGTAGCCGCACGTACCGGCCGCCGTGCGGGTCGTGGTCGCGGACGGCGTCGACGAGCAGCACATGGCCGGGGGTGACCAGGTAGACGGTGTCGGGTCCGCCCTGCGCGTGTGGGGCGTCGAGGACCGGGACGGCGGTGCCGCGCAGCATCGCCAGGGCGTGGCTGATCGCGGGCAGCGGAAACTCGGCAAGATCGGGGACGGCGGCGGCGAACCCGGCTGGGGTCAGCCACTGCCGGATGGTCGGGTGGGTCACGGGACACTCCTGTGTCAGAAAGGGGAACGGGTGGCAACGGCCGCGGCGGTGCCCGCACGGGCCGGGGGCGCCCCAGGCCGGGCAAACGGATCGGGCGACCGGATGCATGCGCCGCACGGCATGAACGCTTGCGCGGCGCCAAACGTCAAGTGCGGCAAGCCCTGGGGCGACCGCGAGGGCCTCGCCGCGGCGCGGCGCTGGATAGGCGCGACCCCCGCGCCCGGGTGCCGGTGTTCGGCGGGTGGCTTCGTCGTCCGCGCGGTGGCGTCGAGGATGCCGCCGATGGTGGTATCAGGGCCGCGCCTGATCGCCGGTGGCGCTCTGC
>WNFV01000329.1_pt1 | contig 95337 bp, 91 predicted proteins | sample 5400101 | NCBI WGS metagenome assembly WNFV01 (sample SAMN13153361, study PRJNA577476) | soil metagenome | isolation source: 115 cm soil or saprolite under grassland replicate 1 | place: USA:California | collected 2016-06-15
GTCCCGAACTCCTGCGACCAGAGCGTCGCGCCGCTGTAGCCAAGGAAGGTCTGTCCCGGGAGGTAGCCGACACCGAGCTCCTTGTAGACGGCGGTGAGGATGTTCTCGCGGTGCCCCGTGGAGTGGAGCCAGCTGTTCATCGTCTCGCGCGGCGTGCCATACCTGCCGGTGCCCCACGCGATGTTCTCGCCGATCTGGTAGCCCGTCGAGCCTCTCAGGTACTCGGCGAAGACGGCGCTGAACGGCTTGCCGCACGGCGTGTGGCTGAACTCGCCGCAGGAGATGTTTGCGGCGAGCTGCGCGTTCCCCGCGTCGTTCAATTGCGTGTTCAGCTGCAGCGGGGCCAGTCCGAGCTGCGCGCGCGCGTAGTTCGTGAGGCACTGCATCGCGAGCTGGGCGGCCGTTTGGTCGAGAGCGAGCTGCTCGGCGGCCGGGCCGCAGGTTCCGCTCGGCGCGAGCATCGCCGCGTAGGGGTCATCCGCGGCGCGGGCGCTGGTGGAGGCGCCGAGCGCGACGGCGGCGACGCAGGCCAAGCGAGCGAGGCGAAGGGTGCCCACACCCACCCATCGACGAGGAGACGCTTCGCGTTCACCCCCTTTGGGGCAGTGCGGGCTGCGGCTTTGCCGCAGGCGGAATGAGGGCGGTCCGGATGCCACCGGGGCGGGCCGGGACGATCCTGCGTCCATGCAGGAGAGCTACGGAGTCGTTTGGCGGGAGGGCACCGGGCCACTCGGGCGGGGCAAGCTCGAGCTTCACCCCAGGTCGCTGCATCTCGACGGCCTGGCCGGCCCCAGTGCCGCCGTCCGCGAGATCGCCTACGACGACCTCGCGCTCGTCCGCGTTGGCCGCGCGCCCGCCGAGCGGATCACGGGGCGGCCCAGTCTCGTCCTCGAGCTCCGGACCGGCGAGCCGCTGGCGATCGGGAGCGTTTCGCAGCCCGGCGTGATCGGCGAGCTCGCAGAGCGGATCGCGACGCTTCAGGCGGGTCGGCGGACGGCGGTCGTGCTTCCGATCCGGCCCGGCGCTCACGAGGCGGTTCGCGCGCTTCTTGTGGACGGCCCGCCGTTCGATCCCGACGCGATCGGCCTCGATCGGCATCAGGTGTTTTTGACTCCCGACGAGGTGGTCTTCATGTTCGAGTCGCGGCTCGGTGCGAGCGTCCTCGACTCGCTGCTCGCTGCACCGGGCGTGTGGGAGAGAGCATCGGCGTGGCGCGAGCACCTCGCGGGCCCGCCGCGGATCGCCGAGGCGGTCTACGCGTGGAGTCGGCCGGACATCGACGTCGACCACTCTCTCCTGCCACCCGGCCTCCGGAACGGCAACGGCGCTTGACCTGATGACTCAGCGGGCCGGATGTCGCCGGCCCGCTTCCGCTCGATCGTCGCTCCCCTTACGGGACTCGCACCGTGAGCCGCAGGACGTTGTCCTCGCCTACCGTCTTCATCATCGCCATCGACGGATAGTCCTCGCCGGCCTTCGTCGTGAAGCGGTACACGCCGGCATGCGTGAACGTGAGCTTCAGGGTTGCGCCAATGTGGGACATGCGCGCCGGGCCGAACGTCAGCGTCGGGCCGCTGAGCTCGACGAGCTTGTGGGACATGATGTCGTTGTTCGTGATCGTCAACCGGCTGCCGCGAGTGAGGGTCAGCGTCTGCAAAGCCTTGAACGTCCCGCCGTCGATCGACCACGTGTGGCAGCCACGGACCTGGTGGCGGATGAGCAGCGACGCGTCTCGTGTAGGTGCGGCTGATGCCGCACCGGCCGCGAGCAATGCGCCGGCTGTGACTGCGATGAGCGTGTGCCTGAACATGTGGCTCCTTTCGCCTACCAGCTCTTGAGTGAGCGTCCCTCCGCACGGGTGCGGAGGCGCACGCGCGCGTCGACGGCGACACAGCCGTCCGGCAGCGCCAGCACGGGGTTGAGGTCGAGCTCCGAGAGCTCGGGTACGTCTTGGGTGAGCTGCGAAAGTCGTTGTACGAGGTCGACGAGCGCGTTCGCGTCGGCGGGAGGCGCGCCGCGGAAGCCGCGAACCAGTCGGCTCGCCTTGCCGCCTTTGACGAGCTCTTCTGCGTCGATGTCCGTGAGTGGTGCGATCCGGAACTCGGCACCACCGATCAGCTCGGCGAACACCCCGCCGGGGCCGAACGCCACTAGCGGTCCGAAGACGGGATCCTGGACGACGCCGGCGAGCAGCTCGACGCCCCCGCCGATCATCGGTTGCACCAGCAGCGGGCCGCCGATGCGCTCGGCCGCCGCGCGGACGTCGTCGTCTCCTGCAAGATCGAGCGCGACGCCGCCGCCCTCGGTCTTGTGCACGCCCGCGGCGGCGGTCTTGACGACCACCGGGAAGCCGAGTTCATGTGCGGCTGCGACTGCCTCCTTGGCCTTCGTTGCGAGGCGCTCGGGAACGAGCGGGATCCCGTAGGCAGCGAGGAGATCTCGGGCCGAGGCCGGCTCGAGCCACGCGTCGTCGGTTGTTGCGAGCGCCATGTCGACCACGCGGCGCGCCGCGGCACGGTCGACGTCGACGACGGGAATCGTCCCCACCGGGCGACGCAGCCATTCCGCGCGCTCCGCCACCAGCCCGAGTGCGTGTGCAGCCGATTCGGGATACGAGAACGCCGCGAGCGGCGAGTCGACGTCCCGAAGCGCTGCGGGCGTGCCCTCGGCGCTCACGACGACGGCAAGGAGCGGCTTCTCCGACAGCACCTTCTCTGCCGCCTCGCGTATCGCCGCCGCGACCTCTTCGGCTCCGGCGACGACGGGTGGCACGAAGAGGGCGATCACCGCGTCGACACCGGGATCCCGCAGTAGGTGCGGCAGCGCCAGCAGGTACGTCACACCGGTGGCCGAGCCGAGGAGGTCGACCGGATTCGTGACGCTCGCCTCGACCGGCAGCAGTTCGGCCAGAGCCTCCCGCGTCTCCGAGGCGAGCTCGGGCAGCTCGAGCCCCGCCGCGTCGCAGGCATCCGCGCAGAGGATGCCGAGCCCGCCCGCGTTCGTGACGACGGCGACCCTGCGACCTCGCGGTAGTGGCTGATGGGAAAGCAGCGCGGCGACGTCGACGAGCTCCTCGAGGGTGCGCGCACGCAGCACGCCGGCGCTGCGGAAGAGGGCTTCGACGGCAGCGTCGGAGCCGGCGAGCGCAGCGGTGTGGGAGCTTGCCGCGCGCGCGCCCGCGCGGGTTGTGCCCGCCTTCAGCGCGAGCAACGGCTTCCGGCGCGCGATCCGGCCTGCGATCCGGCCGAACTTGTGCGGGTTCCCGAACGACTCGAGATAGAGAAGTACGAGGTCGGTGCCCTCGTCCTCTTCCCACCACTCGAGCAGGTCGTTGGACGAGACGTCCGCCTTGTTGCCGATCGAGACGAACGCGGAGAACCCGAGCCCGCGCTCGGCTGCTTTCTCGAGCATCGCGAGGCCGAGGGCACCGCTTTGAGACGAGAGAGCGATTCGTCCGGGCGGGAGCGCGCCGGGTGCGAAGGTTGCGTTCAGCCCGATCCCCGGAACGGCGATCCCGAGGCAATTCGGTCCGACGAGTCGCGCGCCGTGCGCGCGCACGAGAGCGAGTAACCGCCCCTGGCGCTCGACGCCCTCGGCGCCGATCTCGGCGAAGCCGGCAGAGATGACGCACAGCGCACGCACGCCCTTGCGCAGCGACGCCTCGGCCGACTCGAGCACGTGCTCGCCCGGGACGCAGATGACGGCCAGGTCGACCGGATCCGGAATTTCCTCGATCGTGCTATAGCCGCGGACTCCGGCTACGGCCTCGCCGGTCAGGTTCACCGGGTATGCGGCACCCGCGAAATCGGCCGCGAGCACGTTGCGGAAGAGCTCGCCTCCGATCGAGCCGCGCCGCTTCGACGCACCGATCACAGCGACGCTCGCCGGTGCGAAGAACGGGCGCAATGACGCGCCGACGGCGATGTGGTCGCGCTCCTCCACCCGCTCACGGAAGTGCGGCGTCGACGCGATCGGGAAGCGCACCTCGACCTCGCCGCCCTCGAGCTTGCGAGTGACCTCGAAGCCGGCGTCCCGGAAGACCGCGAGCATCGCGGTGTTCTCGGGGAGCACGACTGCGAGGAACCGCTCGATGCCCGCCTCGGCCGCGAGCGGCGCGAGCTGCTCGAGGAGTCGCGTGGCCGCGCCGCGGCCCTGCAGCTCGTCGGCAACCGTGAAGGCGATCTCCGCGGCGGAGCGGTCTCGCAGACGAGCGTATTCCGCGAGCGCGACGATCCGCTCGCCGCCGTCCTCGGCGGCGACGGCGCCGAGGAGCGCGCCTCGCTCGGTCCAGTCGGGCTCGAGGAAGCGCGCCACAAACGCTTCGTCGACCTGTCGGATCCCGTGGAAGCGCTGGTAGCGGCTCCGATCGGACAGCCGCTCGAAGAACGCGATCAGTGGGCCCGCGTCGTCTGGTCCGGGGGCCCGCAGGCGCAGCGTCGAGCCGTCGCGCAGGATGACGTCGACGGCGCCGACCGTTGCGAGGTCAGACGGCACCGGCGAGCTCCTTCTTCCGTGGAGTTGAGCTCGGCGTAGTCGGCTCAGCGAGGAGTATGACCTTGAGTGCGCGCGTGTTCGCCGCGTCGGCGAAGGTGTCGTACGCCGCCATCGTCTCGTCGAGCGCGAAGCGGTGCGTCGCGAACGGCACCTCCGGCGCGTCGCCCTTGAGGATGTGCAGGTCGGTACCGCAGATCGTGGTCGAATCGATGCGAACGATCGCGTCCGCGGGGTCCTGAATCGTCGGATCCGGGACTTCCTCCCAGGCGCGCTGCCCAGGGCCGTGATAGACGAGCGCCTTCATGTTGGTCCTCCTTCGCTTGCTCGGCTCAGCGTGGTCGCGCGTCGCAGCCGCAGCATCGGAGACCCCACGGACCGATGCTGCGGCTTTCCCGCACGGTTACTACTTGGCCGCCGCGGTGAGCTCCCGCTCGTGCTCGCCGAGCTCGGCGTGCTTGCCGGCCGGGACTGCGAGCACCGGGCACGGAGCGAGGTGCAGCAGCCGCTGCGTGACGCTCCCGACCAGGAGCCCCGCGACGGGCCCATGCCCTCGGGTCCCGACGACGATCACGTCGGCGCCGGATTCACGGGCCGCGTCGGCGACGACGTGCGCCGTGCCGGACGCCGCGGCGGTGATCACCTGTGTCGTGGCGTCGAACCCCTCCGCCTTGGCCTCTTCGACCTGGTGGAGGATCTTCTCCTGCAGCTCCTCGTCGTCGGCGAGGAGCGGATATCCGCTCGCCCGGCCGCCGATGAGCAGCTCCTTGCAGTGCACGGCGATCAGCTTCTTGCCCTCGCCCTCGGCGAGGGACTTCGCGAACGGCAGCGCGCGGTCGGCGGTCGCCGACCCGTCCGTTGCCCACAGGATCGTCTTGAACACGACGTCCTCCCTTCGTTGTACCCCGAGTGTGCGCGCGCGGCGACTTGCCGGCATCGGGGTCGGAACTGAGTCTCGCCGCGTGGTTTTCCGCAGCTCCCCGGCTAGATTGACGAGCATGGAGGCCCTCACGACGACCGAGACTCGGCTTCGGGCCGTCCTCGAGGCCGGAATCTCGATCGCCTCGGAGTTGTCGCTCGACACACTCTTGCAGCGCGTCGTCGAGACCGCGGCGACCCTGACCGAGGCAAGGTATGCGGCACTCGGGGTGATCGACCGCGGCGGCTCGCACCTCGAGCGGTTCCTCACGACGGGCATCGAGCCGGAGCTGCAGGAGACAATCGGCGACCTCCCTCGCGGGCGCGGCATCCTCGGCGTTCTGATTCGCGACACGACGCCGCTGCGTCTACACGACCTGGGCGAGGATCCCCGATCGGTGGGCTTTCCACCCGGCCACCCGCCGATGCGCACCTTTCTCGGCGTACCGGTCTTCCTGCGCGGGATCGCCTACGGGAACCTCTACCTGACCGAGAAGGCCGGGGGGGCGGATTTCACCGAGGAGGATCAGGAGATCGTGACGCTGCTCGCCGCCCAGGCCGCCGTCGCGATCGAGAACGCGCGGCTCTATGAGGCGACGACCCAGTGGTCGAATCAACTCGAGTCACTGAACGAGATCGGCAATGCGCTCGCGACGGAGACCGACGTCGACCGCCTGCTCGACCTCGTGTCGCGCCGGCTGCGCGAGCTGCTCGACGCCCGCCTCGTCGTGGTGCTGTTGCCTGCCGGGCCAAACGAGCTGCGGTTCGTCGCGGTCGCCGGCGAGGGGACCGAGGATCTCGTCGGCCAGACGATGGTCCGTGCGGCATCGAAGAGCGGTCGCGTGTTCGAGCGCGGTCGCAGCGAGCGGAGCGACTCGGTGCTCGACGATCCTGAGGTCGACCGGGACGTCGTGCGCCGCTTCGGCGCGCGGACGGGGCTCTGGGTCCCGCTCATCGCCCGAGGGCAGACCATCGGCCTCATCGCAGCGCACGACAAGCTCGGTCGAGATGCCCGCTTCTCTGACAACGACGTCCGCCTCGCAGAGACCTTCGCCTCACGTGCTGCGGTCGCGGTGGACCTCTCCCAGCGGATCCAGCGCGACGCGCTCCGCCGCGTCGTCGACGCGCAGGAGCTCGAGCGCCGCCGCCTTGCGCGGGAGCTGCACGACGAGACCGGGCAGGCGCTCACCTCGATTCTCCTCGGCCTCAGGGCGCTCGAGGACACGCTCGAAGGCGACCGGGCGCGTAACGCCGTAGGCGATCTCCGCGAGCTCGTGGTCGCGACGCTGCAGGACGTGCGCCGCCTCGCCGTTGAGCTGCGCCCGAAGGTGCTCGACGACTTCGGCCTCGTGCCGGCGCTCGAGCGCTTGACCGACACCTTCGGCGAGCAGACCGGCATCGCCGTCCGGTTCGAGGCGGGTATCCAGGGTGAACGCCTGCCTCCCGAGGCCGAGACTGCGCTCTACCGCATCGTGCAGGAGGCGCTGACCAACATCGTCAAGCACGCGCAGGCGCGGAACGTCAGCATCGTGCTGACCAGGAAGCCCGGTAGCGTTGCGGCAGTGATCGAGGACGACGGTCAGGGATTCGACCCCGACGACACTCGCGAAGGCGGCTTCGGGATCCAGGGCATGCGCGAGCGCGTCGGCCTCCTCGAGGGGAGGCTCGAGGTCGAGTCGAACGCGGACTCGGGGACGACGCTCGTCGCCGAAGTGCCGGTCTCGTGAGCGTCCGCGTTCTCATCGTCGACGATCACGCCGTCGTGCGTGCCGGCCTGCGGCTCCTGCTCGACGCGGAAGACGACCTCGAGGCGGTCGGCGAGGCCGGCAGCGCGCGCGACGCCATCTTCCAGGCTCGCGCGCTCAAGCCCGACGTGATCCTCATGGACGTCGTGATGCCCGACCAGAGCGGCATAGACGTCGTGCCGACCCTGTTGCACGAGCGACCGCAGACGAAGGTGCTCGTGCTCTCGATGCAGGACGATCCGCAATACGTGCGCCAGGCGTTCGCTGCGGGCGCCTGCGGCTACGTGCTCAAGGAGGCCGCCGACACGGAGGTCGTATCGGCGATTCGAGAGGTCGCGAACGGCGGCCGCTACGTCCATCCGTCCCTGGGCGCACGCCTCGTCGCCGCCGAGTCCGAGGAGGCCCGTCGCGCAGAGGAGGATCCGCTGTCGGATCGCGAGCGAGAGGTACTGCGCCTGCTCGCGCTCGGGCACACGAACCAGGAGATCTCGAAGCAGCTCTACATCTCGGTGCGAACGGCCGAGACGCACCGAGCGCACATCATGCAGAAGCTACGGCTGACGAGCCGGGCGGAGCTCGTTCGCTACGCGCTCGAGCAAGGGCTGCTCGAGCAGTGAAACGCGTACGGGCCGCCCGAGGGCGGCCCGTACCTCAGGTTGGAGGGACTGAGGGGTTACGCCGTCGGTGCGACCCTCGCCCTGTTCCGCTTGGCGAGGAACTTGAACGCGGGCTCCGTACTGCGGAGCGCGCCGCCGACCGCAAGGATCGCGAAGCCGATCCCGGCGAGCAGCAGGGCGATGCCGACGACGATCCCGAACAGCGAGATCTGCTCGGCCATGTAGCTCGTGTTGAGCGCCGTGGTGAGCGCCGTCTCGGTGACCCAGAGGTTGCGGAGGCCGTTCTCGACCGGCCGCTGCGTCTTCGGGTCGACGGCCGCGTACCGCGAGTCGCTCGTCGCGCCGTGGCCGTCCGTGAACTTCGCGGGTGCCCCGGGCTTCGCGACGTAGCGGCCCAACTGCGAGTAGGTCAGCCCACCGGTCGCCTCGAGCGTGTGGATCCGCATGTAGCCTGCGAACGCGCGAGCGCGGGCCCCGCTATTGATCGACTTGCCGGCGACCGCGAGGCTCGGGACGACGAAGTCCTTCAGCCCGGCCTCCTTCGCCGCAGCGGTGATCGCTGCCGGCGTCATGTCGGGGCTGCCGACGATCTGCTCGAGCTTGAGGCTGTCGCGAACCGTCGAGCGGCCGTTGAAGCCCATCACGATCGATGCGATGCCGAATGCCACGAGCACTGCCGCGGCGACGACGCCTCCGATTTCCAATGCCTTGCGCATGTCCTGCTCCTTCCGTCGCGGCCGAGACTCTGCTCTGACCTGTGCGCCCAGCTTCGCGGCAGGGAGCCCCCGCATCATCGGGGGGTCTGCTGAAGCCGCCTGCGGACATCCCCCGCAATCGATGCGGCTTTCCCGTAGTCGAAGGTGGCCGCGAGCTCACCGGCCCAGGCGCGGATCCGTGCCCAGTCTCGGGCGTCGCTTGCCGGCAGCTTGCTCAGCGGGAAGCGCAGCTTCTTCGGGTCGACGACGCCGCCGAAGATCGCGACGGCGAAGGGATCGACCTGCGGGACCTTGGCCAGCGCATGGCCGAGCTGCTCCTCAGACTGGGCCACCTCGCTCGGCTCGAGGGTGCGTGGACCCATGGCGAAGACGGCGAGCGGCAGCTCCGAGAGCGCCTTCGCGTGGCGCCGGACGAAGGCGAGCGACTCCGGATGCCAGCGGCTCATGTAGAGCGACCCGCCGACGACGACGCCGGCGTACTGCGCAATGTCCTGCACCTGCCCGGCGGGCAGCGTCTCGACCTCGAGGCCGTGCTCCACGAGCGCGTCACCCAGGACTTCCGCGACTTCGCGAGTGGATCCGTGCTTCGTGCCGTATGCGATGAGGATCAGCGGTTTCATCGAATCTCCTTGGCTTGTGTACTCCCCTCGGCGCCGCGGGCCCGTCGACGCTCCGCAAGCCGCGACGGACGAACCGCGGAGACCCGACTGCCCGCGGCGCCTGGGAGAGCTTGTGAAATCACGCGACCGCCGCAGCGGTGTCGACCTCGAGTTGCGGCGACGCTCGCCTGACGGTCGAGCTCGAGGCGGTCGCGGAGCGCGTAGAGCGCGTCGCGCTCGATCGTGCGCGTCCGCTGCTGCGAGAGGTGGAGCGCGGACGCAACTTCGGAGATCTCCTCCGGCGTGCAGCCGATACCGAAGTGCCTGCTCACGATCTCCCGCTGCCGCGGGGGAAGATCTGCGACTGCCTCGTCGACGAGCTGCGCCTGCATGTGCTCGACGGCGTCCATTTCCGGGTCAACGGCCGACAAGTCGGCGACCACCGTCTCGAGGGTCGAGCCGTCGGGAAGCACCGGCTGGTCGAGCGACACCGTGCCTGCCGCAATGCTCCGCGTCTCGACGACTGCAGCTCGGGAAAGACCTGTCGCCTCGCCCAGCTCGCCCGGCGTTGGCGATCGACCTCGAGCAGCGGTCAGCGTCGCCTCGGCCCGCTCGATCACGCGTCGGCGTTCGACGACTTGCTTGGGCAGCCGGATCAGGCGCGACTTCTCGGTCAAAGCGTTACGGATCGCGCGACGAACGCGAAAGCGTGTATAGGCTTCGAAGTCGATGCCGCGCTCGGCGTCGTAACCATCGATCGCGTCCAGCAAGCCGAGTGATCCTTCCTGGACGAGGTCGTCGAACGGGAGCCCGAGGTCGCGGTAGCGCGCCGCGAGCGAGCGCACGATGCCGAGGTGGTCCGAGACGATGCGCTCCCGTGCACGGCGTTCGCCCTTCTGCGCCGCCCGAAGGAGCTGGGTGTCCCTACGCCGAGACGTATCCATTTCGACCTCCGTATCCGACGCTAACGCGCGCCGGCTTGCGGAGAATCCGCAATTCGGCGCAGACCGTGTTCCTAGAACTACGGAGTCGCGAATGCCCGGTCAGGACGGATCTGCGTCCCTGCCGTTCCGCGCACGAGGGCGCGTACATTGTCGAGCGAGCCGATCGCCGCCTCGCCGTCCGTCCGCTCTACGAAGCGGCACGCGGCTTCGATCTTCGGTCCCATCGAGCCGGCTGCAAAGTCCAGACGGCGGAGCACGCTTGGCGTCGCAGCTCTGATCGGCGTCGCAGATGCGGTCCCCCAGTCGCGTTCCACGCAGGGGACATCCGTGGCGAGCACGAGTCTCTCCGCGCCGAGCTTCTCGGCGAGCAGCGCCGCGGTCCGGTCCTTGTCGACGACCGCTTCGACGCCGCACAGCCTGCCGTTCCGGGCGACCGGGATGCCGCCTCCGCCGGCGCAGACCACAATGACGTTCCATGCGACAAGGCGCTCGATCGAGTCGAGCTCCACGATCGCCCGCGGCGCAGGTGACGCGACGACGCGCCGGAAGTACGGGCCGTCGCGGGCGATCGTCCAGCCGCGGTCGCCGGCGAGGCTGCGCGCCTCGCGCTCGGAGTAGACCGGTCCGATCGGCTTCGTCGGGGTGCGGAACGCCGGGTCATCCGCGTCGACGACGACCTCGGTCAGGAGTGCAACCACCTCACGATCCGGGAGCTCGTTGCGGAGAGCCTGCACGAGGAGGTAGCCGATCATCCCCTGACTCTCGGCGCCGAGCAGATCGAGCGGATATGGCGACACCGCCTTGTACGCGTCGGCCTCGAGCGCGAGCAGGCCGACCTGCGGCCCGTTGCCGTGGGTGATCACGAGCTCGTGGTCGGCCGCGAGCGCGGCGAGAGCAGAGGCGGCCTCGAGGACGTTGCGCCTCTGCGTCTCCGCCTCCGCCGCCTCGCCGCGCCGAAGCAGCGCATTGCCGCCGAGCGCAACGACGACGCGCATGCGTGTCATCGCTCGTGCCCCCGGATGAGCGTCAGCAGCAGTGCCTCTTCGGTTGGCAGCCGGTTTGCAGACTGCTTCCACACAACCGACTGCGGCCCGTCGATGACGGCTGCCGCGACCTCCTCGCCGCGCTTCGCCGGCAGGCAGTGGAGGAAGACAGCGCCCGGCTGGGCGAGGCTCATCAGCTCCTCGGTCACCTGATAGGGCGCGAGCGCCCGCCGGCGCAGGTCACGCTCGGACTCCTCGCCCATCGAGGCCCAGACGTCTGCGTAGACGGCATGCGCGCCGTCCACCGCGGTCTGCGGATCGCTGACGACGCTCAACTCTGCGCCGGTGCGCCTCGCGAGCTGCCGCGCCTCCTGGATGACGCGTGCGTCCGGTCGGTAGCCCTTCGGGCACGCGACGGCGACGTCGAGACCGGTGAGCGCGCCCGCCTCCAGCAACGAATGGGCGACGTTGTCGCCTCCGTCGCCGATGAATGCAAGCCGCCTCTGTTCGAGATCCCCGAACGCCTCCCGCATCGTCAGGACGTCGGCGAGCGCCTGGCACGGGTGGTGCTGGTTCGAGAGCGCGTTGATCACAGGCACCGAAGCCCACTGTGCGAGCGCCTCGACCGTCTCCTGCGCGAACGTGCGGATCACGATCGCATCGACGTAGCCGGACAACGAACGGGCGGTGTCGGCGATCGTCTCGCCCCTTCCGAGCTGGAGCTCCTGTGGCGTGAGCGCGATCGGCGTGGCGCCGAGCCTCGCCGCAGCCGCGGCGAAGGAAACCCGGGTCCGCGTCGACGGCTTTTCGAAGATGCAGGCGATCGACCGCCCTCGCAGTTCGTCTTCGCAACGGGCCTGGTCATCCTTCATCGCCGTGGCGAGGTCCAGGAGCTCCGCGAGCCCGTGCGGCGTCAGATCCGCGATGCGCGTGAAGTGGCGGAGCCTCGGAGTGGCGGCGAGGGCGTTCATCGTCGTCACCCCACCACGACCGGCTCGGGCCGTGCCGTCGCCTGGGCGACGATCGGCTCGAGCGCCTCGGCCAGCGTCGGAGTGCCCACCTCTTCCAGCTCGTACCGAACGTGGCGGATCGGATGGCGCGAGGTGATGAGACGTCCGAGATCGATCGGTGTGCCGGTCACGACGACGTCGCAGTCCGCGGCGTTGATCGTGGCCTCGAGCTCAGCGAGCTGCTGCTCGCCATACCCCATCGCCGGCAGGACGTTCGTGAGCTGCGGCCAGCGTTCGAACGTCTCCTTGATCGACCCGACTGCGAAGGGGCGCGGGTCGACGATCTTCGCCGCGCCCGCCTTCCGCGCCGCGACGAGGCCGGCTCCGAACGGCATCTCGCCGTGCGTGAGCGTCGGGCCGTCGTCGACGACGAGGACGTACCGACCGAGCAGATCGGGGCCCTCGTCGAGGGTCGGGGGCGACTCCGCAAAGATGACGGTCGCCATCGGATTGACGGACTCGATGTTCTCAAGCACCTGCTCCACGTTGTGCGCCGCTGCCGAGTCGACCTTGTTGATGACGACGACATCGGCCATCCGCAGGTTCGTCTCGCCCGGGTGGTAGAGCAGCTCGTGTCCCGGTCGAAGCGGATCGGCGACGACGATCAGCAGATCGGGCGCATAGAAGGCGAAGTCGTTGTTTCCGCCGTCCCAGACGACGACGTCAGCCTCCCTCTCGGCCTGCCGCAGGATCGCCTCGTAGTCGACGCCCGCATACATGACCATGCGCATGCGTACGGGCTCCTCGTACTCCTCGCGTTCCTCGACCGTCGGGTTGGACGCATCGATCTCCTCGAGCGTGGCGAACCGCTGGACGCGCATCGCTTCCAGATCGCCGTACGGCATCGGATGCCTCACGAGCGCGACCTTCAGGCCGGCGTCGAGCAGGGTCCGTCCGACCTTCCGGCTCGTCTGGCTCTTGCCGCAGCCGGTCCGAGTCGCGCAGACCGCAACGACAGGCTTCGTCGAGTGGAGCATCGTCGTATCCGGCCCCATCAGTCGGAAGTCGGCGCCGGTCGACAGGATGAGCGACGCCTTGTGCATAACGGTCTCGTGCCTGAGATCCGAGTAGGCGAGCACGACTTCGTCGACGCCGTGTGCGTGGACGAGCTGTACGAGCTCGTCCTCAGGGCGAATCGGGATTCCCTCTGGATACCGCGGGCCCGCCAGAGCGGGTGGGTACGTCCGCCCTGCAATGCCGGGAATCTGCGTCGCCGTGAAGGCGACGACGTCGGTATCCGGGTCGTCGCGGAACGCGACGTTGAAGTTGTGGAAGTCCCGGCCTCCGGCTCCCATGATGATGAGCTTCTTCATCGGAGTTCTCCTTTCAGTGCGTCCCGATGCCGGCAGGAACCTTCGGCGCCGGTGTGTGCGACCGCTGCAGTGCGAATGCCTCCTGCTCGGCTTCCTTCAAGAACCTGCTGTCGGCCACGCGCCGCCGCCACTTCATCCAGACGAAGACCGGGATTCCGAAGAGCAGAAGCATGAAGCCCTTGGCGAGCCACTCCTGCCCGGAGCCCCAGATCGCCCACACGGAATAGGCGAACGCGAGCGACGCGATTGCCGTGTCGCGTGTCAACTTCACCCACGAGAACAGTTCGCGCTCGCGGACGAACAGAACGACCTCGGCAGCGGCGGCGTACGCGTACGCGATCAGCGTCATCCACGTCGCGAGCAGCACGACGTCGGTGAACCGGCTGGCGAAGTCCGCGTTCCAGTTGTAGAGCACGAGCGCGCTCACAAGCACCGAAGAGACGACGAGGCCGAAGATCGGCGTTCGCCGCTTCCCGTGCACCTTCGCGAACGGCCTTGGGAACAGGCCGTCGTCGGCCGCCGCGAGCGAGACGCGTGCCGTGAGGAGTATCCAGCCGTTCAGGGCGCCGAGCGTCGCGGCGATCGCAACGAGCGCGATCCACTTGCCCCACGTGAGCCCGAGGAACGTGGCACCCCAGATGGCGTTGGCAGCGTCGGCGAACGGTGCGGACGAGCCGGAGAGTGCCGCCTGCGAGAGGACGCCGACGATCGCGACGAGCGCGACGATGTACAGCAGCGTGGTCGCGAGCGTGCCGAGAATTGTGGCCCGCGGAATCGTCCGCTCCGGGTCCTTGACCTCCTCCGCAGGCACGGTCGCCGACTCGAGGCCGATGAATGCCCAAAGGGCGAGCGTCGCGGCAGCGTTGATGTGCCAGTCGAAGCCGCCCTTCGCCGGCGCAAACGGCGTGAAGTTGCCGCTCTTCACGTAAAAGAGCCCGACGATGCCGATCACCGCGAGCGGCACGAACTTGAGCACGGTCGTGAGGACCTGCGCGAAGCCGGACTCACGCGCGCCGAGGATGTTCACGAGCGTGAAGAGCCAGACCGCCGCGACGGCGACGACGGCGGCGAGCCAGTTCGACGTCTTGACGTCGCCCCAGAACACGCCGAGATAGCCGGCGAACGCGACGGCGATCGCCGCGTTTCCGACCCAGGCTGCGATCCAGTACGCCCAGGCGGTCTGGAAGCCGACGAAGTCGCCAAAGGCGCGGCGGGCGAAGTAGTACGGGCCTCCGGTGCGCGGGTGCGCGCGCCCGAGGTTGGCGAAGACGAGTGCGAGCAGCATCGCGCCGATGCCGGTGAAGGCGAGCGACAGAATCGACGCCGGGCCTGCCTCGCCGGCGAGCAGTGCCGGCAGGGTGAAGATGCCGGAGCCGACCATGTTGCCGACGACGAGCGCCGTCGCCATCCAGAGCCCCATCGACCGTTTCAAAGGACCTGCAGGGCTGGTTGTACGGGCTGACATGACTCCTCCTCTCAGACGCCGCCGGCGTCGGGGTCGAGGATCAGCCCCGAGCGGCGGCGCTCGATCGGCAGCCGCCGAGGCTCGAGGTGCAGCCTCCGGACGCGGAGCTCGAGCACGCCGTGTTTGAAGTACACGTTGATCAGGTCGGGATCGGCGTCGTCCGGGAGCCGGAACGACTCCTCGAGACGCTCGTGGATCCGGAACGCCTTCCCCTCGTCGCCGGGCACCGCCACCTGGTCTCCGCGCACCGTGATGTACGGGCCGAGCGCCTCGACCGAGAGCTCGGCTCGCGTGAAGTCGGAGACGTCTAGCTCGATGACGTACTGCTCGTCCGTCTCCCGCACGTGCGCGTGCGGAGGAAGCTGGTGCCGGTAACCGACCGCGCGCATCGCTGCCACGGTTGCCTCCTTGTCGTTTGAGTCCCGTTCCCCCTGCGGGGCCCGCTCACCGCTCAGTGGAACCACTGATCGCGATCAGGCTCCACACCGATGCGTGCGATCCGTCCCGCCTCGACGATGGACGTGACCGCTCGACGGAAGGAGCCCGAGCTCTCAGGTGCCGTGCGCGCTCAGGAGAGTTGACCTCGGAAAGGGCGCGGGAGGCGGTGAGCGATGAAGCGCCGACTGCTCGCGTTCGCGGCACTCGGAGCGCTCGCAGTCGGCGCTTCGCTGAACGCAGCTGGACGCCATTCCGCCGGCTCGGCAGTCTGGGCGGTCGCGACGGCGGGCATCCTGCTCCCGCTCGCGCTGAACGTCGTCCGTTCACTGCTCCGCCGGGACGTCGGGGTCGATGCGATCGCACTGGTTGCCATCGCGTCGGCACTGGCGCTCGACGAGTACCTCGCCGGTGCGGTGGTCGCGCTGATGCTCGCGGGCGGCAACGCCCTCGAGGAATACGCATCCGGGCGCGCGCGCCGCGAGCTCACCCGGTTGCTCGAGCGGATGCCACGCATCGCGCACAGACGGCGCGGCGAGAAGCTCGAGGAGATCCGCGTCGACGAGCTGTGCGTCGGAGACATCGTCGTCGTGCGTGCCGGCGAGGTCGTGCCGGTCGACGGCGAGGTGGTCTCGCCCGTCGCAGCGATCGACGAGTCGGCGCTGACCGGTGAGGCACTTCCCGTCGAGCGGATCCGGGGGGCCGAGGTGCGGAGCGGCTCGGCGAATGCCGGAGATGCCTTCGACCTCTGCACCACCCGCACGGCTGAGCACAGCGCCTACGCCACGATCGTCCGGCTCGTCCGGCAGGCCAAGACGGAGCCCGCACCGTTCGTGCGCATTGCCGACCGCTATGCGATGACGTTCCTCCCGCTGACCCTCGGCGTTGCGGGCGTCGCGTGGCTTGCGTCGGGCGAGTCGCGGCGCTTCCTGGCGGTCATGGTGGTCGCCACACCGTGCCCGCTCATTCTTGCGGCACCGATCGCGTTCATCGCCGGCGTCTCGCGCGCCGCACGGCACGGCATCATCGTGAAGGGAGGCGGCGTGATCGAGCGGCTCGCCGGGGCACGAACGGTGCTGCTCGACAAGACCGGTACCCTGACGCTCGGCCAGGCCTCGGTCGAGCGGATCGTCCAGCTCGACGGACTGCCGTCCGACGAGGTGTTGCGGCTCGCCGCTTCGCTCGACCAGTTGTCTGCCCATGCACTTGCGGAGGCGCTCGTCCACGACGCTGGGGCGCGCGGCCTCGCCCTGGCTCCTCCGGCCGACGTCGAGGAGGGGCGAGGCATGGGCGTCGCAGGAGTCGTCGAGGGACGACGCGTTGCGGTCGGGAGCTCCACCTGGCTGCGCGGACGCGGATATGCCGACGCTGAAGAAGTCGCCCATGCACTCGACGGAGGCCTCGACGCCGGCCGTGCGCGCATCCTTGTCGGAGTCGACGGGCGACTTGTCGGCGCGGTCGTGATGGCAGACAAGCTGCGCGACGACGCGACGAGCCTTGTCGCGAAGCTCAGAGCTGCCGGGATTCGGCGAGTCGTGCTCACGACGGGCGATCGGCCCGCGGTCGCGCGGGCGGTCGGCTCCGCGATCGGCATCGACAGCATCCATGCCGAGCAGTCGCCCGAGGACAAGCTCGAGCTCGTCCGGGCCCTACGCGCCGACCCGGAGCTTCGGTCGGTAGTCATGGTCGGCGACGGCGTCAACGATGCGCCGGCGCTCGCCCTCGCTGACGTTGGCATCGCGCTCGGAGCGGCGGGCGCAACGGTGGCGTCCGAGACCGCGGACGCGGTGATCGTCGTCGACCGGGTCGACAGGGTTCTCGACGCGCTGCGAATCGGGGCTCGCTCGCTCGCGATTGCGAGGCAGAGCATTCTTGCCGGCATGGCGTTGTCGGTCGCCGCGATGGGCGCAGCTGCGGCAGGGCTGCTTCAGCCCGTACCCGGCGCTCTCCTGCAGGAGGCGATCGACGTCGCCGTCATCGCGAACGCGCTGCGCGCCTTGCGCGATTGAGTCGCAGCTCAGTACTTTGCCCGCGGCACGTTCCGTGTGCCCCCGGATGCGCGACGATGGGGGGAGGCGCATCCTTTGACCATGCAGATCGAGTCGATCATGACCCGTGAGGTGCTCTCCGTCACACCGGAGACGCCGCTCAAGGAAGTCGCCTTCATGCTCAGCCGCGCGCACATCTCGGGCTTGCCCGTGTGTAGCGCGGAGGGCGAGCTGCTCGGCGTGGTCTCGGAAGCGGACATCCTCCGCAAAGAGGAGGGCATTGCCGCCGACGTGGGCGGACGCCTTCGTTGGCTCTTCCGCCGCATGGACGGCGAGATAGACAAGATCTCGGCGCGAACGGCGGGTGAGGCGATGACCTCCCCGGCACTCACGATCCGCCCGAAGCAGCGGGTGTCGGACGCGGCAGCGCTGATGATCGCCCATCGCGTCAACCGTCTCCCGGTCGTCGCCGGCGGACAACTGGTCGGGATCGTCACCCGCGCAGATCTCGTTCGCGCCTTCCACCGCTCTGACGAGGAGATCGAGCACGAGATCCGGGAAGAGGTCCTCCGCAACACGCTGTGGGCCACGCCCGAGAGCATGCAGCTCTCCGTCGTCGACGGCATCGTGAGCTTGCGTGGATCGGTCGCGACCCGCCTGGATGCCGAACTCACCGGGAGGCTCGTCCGGCAGGTACCCGGCGTGATCGACGCCGACGTCGACCTTCAGTGGCGCGTGTACGAGTCAGAGCGGGAGAGCACTCTCGAGCTCTACCCTCGCTGAGCCGATTAGGAGTCGGGGAGGACTCGGCTGCGCGACGCGACGCGCTTCGTCGGCGGTGAAGCCTTGCCGTTCGGCCATGGAGTCCTCTCTTCTTACGTGAGACTTCCGCCGCGAACAGCGTCGGCCACGTAACGGACGACGTCGAGCGTCGAGAGGACGCCGACCGGCCGAGCCGTTGCTGCATCGAGGACGGCGACGTGCGACACACCGGTTTCAGCCATCCGCTGGGCCGCATGCTCCAGGCAGTCGTGAATCCCGATCGTGACGAGCGGTGCCGTCGGTCTGTCGCTCGTAGTCGAAGACGAACACCGCGTGGATGTTGTGCGACGCCATCGTCAGGGCGACATCGCTGAGAAAATACGCAGCTCCGAATCGCAAGAGCCTGCGGAAACGACGGCTTGGAACAGAGTCGGTAGTTCGCCACACCGAGATCGGCGGGCGCACGGATGCCACCGCCTCGTTCCACGGCGAGCCTATGCGTGGCCTGCAAAGCGAAGGAGGAACCATGGACAAGATCCTGATCGCCACCGACGGTTCGAAATCAGCGGCCGAGGCAGTCGCGTTCGGGCTCGATCTAGCCGAGAAGCAGGGTGCTTCGGTCTTCCTGGTTCACGTCGCGTCGGAGCTCGACTGGGCACCGGTGCTGGGGCCGGTGCCGGTCAAAGTGCCGCACGTGTCTTGCGACGCCGACCGGCGGCCGCTCCAAGACGCGCTGGACAGCGCGGAGCAGCGCGGAGTTGACGCGCAGCCGGAACTTCTGGTGGGCGATATTGCCGACGAGATCGTCGCGTACGCGGACGCCGTCGCGGCCGACTTGATCGTCGTCGGCTCGCGTGGCCACGGCGCGATTGCGAGTGCGTTGCTGGGTAGCGTCTCGCATGCGATCCTGCACGAGGCGAGGCGACCGGTGCTCGTCGTACCTGGTGCGGCCGTGCCGCGGTTGGCGCTCGCCAAGGAGCCGGCGCTTGTAGCGCGTCGATGAGTAGGAGGCTCACGATCCTCGGCCCGGGGCACCGCTTGCTGCGCTCCGAGTAATGGGCGCGAGCTGAGAGGAGCGGAAGCAGCGCATGCCCTTGCGCCTGGCGGGGCGAATGAACGCGCGCGGTCTTGTGGTGTGGTCGGCGCTCGCGCCGCTTTGTCGCTGCAGCCGAGCAGCGGCACTTGCAGCGCGAGCGCCGTGAGTGTCATCCGAGTGCCGAGCTCAAGTGTCAGTCGCTCTTCCGTTCATGCCGGAAGCCGTACCTTGCGACGACCCAGGTGGCGAGGAACGCGAACAGTGCCACGGCAACTGCTGACGGAACACTAGAGCGGTCTCCAGCGACGCCGGCTGTCACGATGTCCGGACCGAAAATCGCATCGAACAGCACCGAGAGCCACATGACGACGATTGCCAGGGACGCCCACATCTCGGGGACAAGGACCTGCGACGACCACTGCCGCCTCTCCTGGACAACACCCGAGGGCTCGTGCGAAATAGTCGCCATCTCACACCTCCTTTCCGCCTCCACATCCCCATTCGCATCTCGCAGGGCATCAGGGAAGGCCCCGATTTCGGTCAGCGAGCCCCGCAGCGCTCAAACGGCTGCGATGCAAAGACGCGAGCCGGAGCGAGAGAGGCTGTGCGTTTACGGCGGGGCTTCAGGCGTCCAGCGGTAGACACAGCGAGCGTTATCTGGGACGTCGTCGACCCTCGAGGGCAGGTCGCTCACGATGCTCTGCCAGCGGCTCACATCGAGTAAGTGCTTGCGCGCGAGTTGCAGCGCCTTCACGTGGGCGGCTTCCCCTTCGAAAACGAGGTAGACACTGTCGTTGCTGAGGTAGGCCGCATGTGCGGACAGGCCGGCCTCGGCCGGATCGAACGGCGGTCCCGCCAGGAGCGTCTGCTCTGCCGCCAGCGCTCCCCCCGGCTTCAGCCGCGCCGCGATTACGTACCGCTCCACGTGTGCGTCCACCCGGAAGCCCTACGCCACCCTCACGAGCGAGGACCCCGCGCCCGGACGTTCGAGGCCATGGTCACCGTGAGAAGCCTTCCCGGTCATCGCAGGCACCGCTCGCATCGTACGCGCATTCTCGCTCGGGCATCCGCGGCGTCGAACCACCCGCTTTTGCGGCGCACCTGCAGGACGGTCTTTCTTCTTCTCAACACGTCCGCCTCCGTGGACGCTCATGCGGCGCAGTAGAGCTCCGGTCCAGGCCAGCGGGCGGCCCGGGACGTGCGGCATAAGGTGAACGCGTGGTGGCGCTTCGGTCGTCTCCGTGTTCCTTCTCAGGGTTCGTACGGCGGGCGAGCCAGCCCCGCAAGCAGGAGCCGCTGCCGACCGATGCTGTTCATCCGCGGGCGACGGCTCCGCTGCCGCTGATGCTCGTGGTCACGCGCGCCGGCTCGCCGCTGTACATGATCGCGCCGCTGCCCGGCACCGACGCGTCCAGGCTCTTCGTCGCGGTGACGAGGATCCGGCCTGAGCCGCTTACGACCGCCTGCACGTCGCGGGCGGCGAGCTGCTTGAGCTGCGCGTCGCCGGAGCCCGCGAGGGTGACATCGAGTCGCGTTGCGGTACCGCTTGCGCGCAGGACACCCGCGCCCGACAGCCTCACCGTCAGGCTCGGTCCCTTGATCCCGGCGGCGGAGATGACACCGCTGCCGCTGAGCGTGATCGCCGAGAGCGAGGGCACGGTGACCTCGACGTGCATCGGGCTCTTGGTCGTGAAGCTGCCGCTCGTGTTCCCGATCGCGAGGCCGCCGGCCTGCACCTGAGTCGTCACGCGACGGAGCAGGTTGTTATCAGCATGGACAACGACCAACTGCTTCCCGCCGACGCGAACAGTCACGTTGTTGGAGCCGGCCAGCTCGATTCTGCTGAACGTCCCCAGGTTGCGCGTCTCGGTCGCCGCGACGCCCGAGCCCTGAACGCGGTTCGAGCTGGACGAACTCTCGAAGAGATCGTACTGAACCATCAGCACAATCCCGATGGCGACAAGGACTAGTGCGGCGATCAGCGCCAGCTGGTGGCGGTGCGGCGCTCGGCGCCGATGGAGTGGTGTTGGGGCAACGGTCATCGCTCCTCCCTTCTGATCTGCGCGTGCATCGCGCGGGACATGAAGTAGGTCGGCGTCTCGTGCTGCCGCCCCTTCGCAGACGGCACGCGCCGAGCGGCCTCAGCACAACATGGCGATGCCTCCCTCCAGGTCACGTGAAGGAGCAGACTCGCATCAGATCGCCGAGTCTCTGCAGCGAATCGTCGAGACTTCCCGAGTGGCGGGCAGTAAGTGGCGCGCCGCGCCGTCAGTCAAGCCGTGGGCTCTGCTGGCGCTCGCCAGGCTCGTGGTAGACGTCTCTGTGGTGGGCAAACGGGCTCAGCTCGAAGAGCGCAAATGCCACGACTGCGAGAATCCCGACGACGATCGCCATCACGATTGCTGTGCCGATCATGCCTCCTCCTTCCGGTGCAGCTAGGTTCACCTGTCAGCGGAGCTGCGCCATCCGCGCGAACGCTGATCCTTCGTCAGCAAAAAACACCGACGGGCCCCGAAGACCAACAGCGCACGGTGGGCTCGGCGAATCCATCGTGGCGCCGGCGCCCTTTTGCTCGCTCGTCTTTGCCAACTGGACGACGACGACGTGCCGGACCGCGCGATCCTCGGGCCGAGCGTCGACCGCCGGGGCGCGCGGCACCGATGACGAGCTCGAATTCGTCGAATCGGACAATCCGCTCGTCGGACAGCGCCGAGTCGGCGTTGACGCCCAAGAGCGCGAGGCCGAAAGCGATGCCCTTGCCGGGGGTAGCACCGAAGCGGAGCAGTGGCTCAGGACCGCCGTCGACGAGCAGGCGGTGTGCCAATCGGGTAGCGCGCCGCGCGAGGCGAGGTCAGGCCGCGTCCGAGTCCGGCGAGGTCATTGATTTCCAGCCGCCGCTGAGGGCGAGGCGAAAGCGTGAAAGAGCCCCAGGCCGAGTTGCCGCCGAGGAGGCTGAAACACGAGGAGGGATCGCTCGACGGCGAGTTACTCAGACGCCACAGCCTCTCGAGCCTGAGCGAACTGGTCGATTGCGAAGTCGAGATCCCCGAGCGTGTGTGCTGCGGACACTTGCGTGCGGATGCGTGCGGTTCCGCGCGGGACGACGGGGAACGAGAAGCTGACAGCGTAGACGCCGAGCTCGACGAGCTTCGCCGACAACTGTGCGGCCGCGACCTCGTCGCCGACCATCACCGGGACGATCGGGTGCTCGCCGGGGAGCACGTCGAATCCGAGCTCGGTCATGCGCGAGCGGAAATGGGTGGTGTTCTCGCGGAGCTGGTCGCGCAGCTCATGCGAGCTTTCGATGAGGTCGAGGGCACGCAGGCTGGCGCCGACCACGGGCGGCGCGAGGCTGTTCGAGAAGAGGTAAGGGCGCGCGCGTTGGCGCAGCAGCTGCACGATCTCGCCGCGCCCCGAGACGTAGCCGCCGCTCGCGCCGCCGATCGCCTTGCCGAGCGTGCCGGTGAGAATGTCGACCCGCTCGACGACACCGTTGTGCTCGTGCGTGCCCCGGCCACCAGGCCCGATTACTCCGACGGCGTGGGAGTCGTCGACCATGACGAGTGCGTCGTGCTGCTCGGCGAGGTCGCAGATCCGGTCGAGCTGGGCTAGGTACCCGTCCATCGAGAAGACTCCGTCGGTCGCGATCAGGCGGTAGCGCGCGTCGGCCGCCTCACCGAGCCGCGCATCCAGCTCGTCCATGTCGCCGTTCGCATAGCGGAGCCGGCGCGCCTTGCAGAGCCGGATGCCGTCGATGATCGACGCATGATTGAGTTGGTCGGAGATGACCGCGTCCTCTTCGTCGAGGAGCGCCTCGAAGAGACCACCATTGGCGTCGAAGCAGGAGCTGAAGAGGATCGTGTCATCGGTGCCGAGGAAGGAAGAGAGCCGCTCCTCGAGCTCGCGGTGCAGCGTCTGCGTGCCGCAGATGAAGCGCACGGATGCCATCCCGTAGCCCCAGCGGGCAAGCGCCTCGTGCGCCGCCTCGAGCATGGCCGGGTGACTGGCGAGACCGAGGTAGTTGTTTGCGCACAGGTTGAGGAGTTCCCGCCCCGCGACGTCGACGTGCGCGCCCTGTGGCGTTGTCATCACGAGCTCGGACTTGTAGAGGCCCGCCTCGCGCATCTCTGCGAGCCTTCCCGCCAGGTCGTCGCGCAGCGTTCCGTACACGGCTTCCTCCTACTCGATGTCCGTTCAGTCGAGGATCACCTTGCCTGATTGACCGGAGCGGGCGACCGCGAACGCCGCCTCGAAGTCGCGGTGCGAGAAGCGGTGCGTGATCACTGGGCGGATGTCAAGCCCCGACTGGAGCATCACCGTCATCTGATACCAGGTCTCGTACATCTCGCGTCCGTAGATCCCCTTCACCGTCAACATGTTGAAGATGATCGGGTTGAGGTCGAGTGCGATCTCCCCGGTTGGAATACCGAGGAGGGCGATACGGCCGCCGTGCGCCATGTTCACGATCATGCCCCGGAGCGCGTCGGCGTTGCCCGACATCTCAAGGCCGATGTCGAAGCCCTCCGTCATGCCAAGCTCGCGCTGGACGTCGGCGAAGTCATGCTCGTGGGGGTCGATGGCGAGTGTCGCGCCCATGCGGCGCGCTAGCTCGAGCCTGTACCCGTTCACATCGGTCACCACGACGTGACGTGCGCCGGCATGACGCACGATCGCCGTCGCCATGCACCCGATCGGGCCCGCGCCCGTAACGAGCACGTCTTCGCCGAGAACCGAGAACGAGAGGGCGGTGTGTACCGCGTTACCGAACGGGTCGAAGATCGAGGCAACCTCCTCGTCGATCCCCGGCCAGTGGTGCCAGACGTTCGTCATCGGCAGCGCCACGTACTCAGCAAAGGCGCCTGGGCGCTGCACGCCTAGCCCGATCGAGTGGGCGCACAGATGGCGGCGGCCGGCCATGCAATTGCGGCAGCGGCCGCAGACGACGTGGCCCTCACCGCTGACGAGGTCGCCGACCTGGAAGTCGCTCACGTTGGAGCCGAACGTGACCACCTCGCCGACGAACTCGTGGCCGACGACCATCGGCACCGGGATCGTCTCCTGCGCCCACGTATCCCAGCCGTAGATGTGGAGGTCGGTCCCGCAGATCCCTGTCTTGCGGACGCGGATCAGCACATCGTTGATCCCGATTTCCGGCTCGGGCACATTCTCGAGCCAAAGGCCCTCGGCGGCCTCGCCCTTGATCAACGCGCGCATGCGCGCCTCACGCTACACATCTTCAGGCCGCACTCTGCGCAGGCATTTTGTTACGCGAAAGGGTTGATCCCCTGCTGCGGGTTTCCCGCCGCCCATGTCCGAGGCGACACCGATGTCGAATCTGGACTCGGGAGCGATGATGGTCTCGAGAAGCGAACGAGGAGGCGAATCGTGCCTGCCGACCGATACGGGACTCGCGTGCTGCGGTTCGACGTCATGAGCGGCCCTGGCGAGTCGCTGCGCGCGTCCGATACGGCGACATGAGCGCACTCGCGATCGCGCCCAGCGAGCTCCGGCCGGCAACGCGCCCGTCTCAGGTGCCGGAGCTCGAGGTGCCTCGCGCACAGCGTCGCCCGCTTGACCTCGACCGAGTCGCCACGGCATGGCAGCTCGCACTCGACTCGGCACAAAGTGCACTGGCATGTCCGGGTCGCACCTTCTCCGCCGACGAGCTTCAGAAGCGTCGGAACGGCCTCGTCGACGAGCGCCGGCAAATCGCAGCTCTCCTCGAACGAGTCGCGCGCGCCCACGGCGTACCGGAAGTCCCGTGGCTTTCGCCGGTACCCGTCAGACCGCAGATGCTCGGTCTCGACGCGGGCATCGCAGGCTGCGTGTTCGATCTCGACGGCGTCCTGACCGACAGCGCCCGGGCCCATGCCGCCGCGTGGGCGGAGGTCTTCGACGACTTTCTTCTCCGGCACATGGAGCTGACCGGCTGGCATTTCATACCGTTCGATCACGACTCTGACTACCGCTCGTACCTCGACGGTCGTCCGAGGCTCGAGGGCATCCATACGTTTCTCGCCAGCCGCGGCATCCACCTGCAGGAGGGCAGGCTCGAGGACTCGGCGACCGCCGATACGGCCTACGGGCTTGCACGCCGCAAAGGCGATGCGCTTGCACGCGTCGTCCGACGGCGTGGCGTTACTTCGCTCGCCGGTGCCCGCCGGTATCTCGAGGCTGCGGCGCGTGCGGGCCTGCGGTGCGGCGTCGTGTCTGGTAGCCAGAGCGCGGTTCCGATGCTGGACCTGGCCAACCTCGCGCCGCTCGTCGAAGCGACTGTCGACGCGACGACCATCCAGTCAGAATCCCTCCGCTCTCGTCCGGCGCCGGACCTGCTCCTGGCTGCGTGTCGCTTGCTCGATATCGACCCGGCGTCGGCCGTGACGTTCACGCACAGCCCCGACGGTGTTGCGGCGGGACACGCTGCCGGGCTCGCCGTGATCGGCGTCGGCGATCCCGTGACCCTCGAGCGCCTGCGCGGATTCGGGGCAGAGCGTGTTGTCCCATCACTCTCGGCGCTCCTCGATCGCCGGCTCGCCGATCACCGGATCCTGTAGCCCTTCCGAGTCGAGGCGTGGGACGCGGACTGATGCACGCGCATGCGAGTATTTCGGAGCAGCCGCGGCCTAGCCGAGCCCGTCAGCGGACGCGGACGGTCAGGACGAGCGCGTTGTCCGGCCCGAGCGTCTGGAGGTTCATCTCCTCGGACGACTGCACGTTGACGGCCCGTAGCCTGTAGACGCCGCGCCTCTTGAACGTGAGCGTGTGCGACGTCCCTGTCTGCCACCTGGACGGCTCGAGCACCTTCGGACCGGCGACCTGGACGACGTCGTATGCCATCGGGCAGTTGATACGGATCTCGAGCTTCGTGCCCGGCTTGAGCACGAGCGTTCGTGTCGGGCCAAACGGCTTCGAATCCTGCGTGCCCCAGACGTGGCACCCGTGCACGACGTGCAGGATCGCGAGTCGCACCGTGGGCGACGCCGCCGCGGTCGGCACGAGCGCGAGCGCGCATCCAAGCACGAGCGCGAGGAGGAGCTTCTTCATACACCGATTGTCGAAGCTGGCCCGGGGAACCGGAACCGCAGAAGCTACTGATCCGGCCTGCGGATTAGTCTCACTTCGTGCCCGAGCGCTGGACCTGCGCCGTGCTGCGCCGTCGCGTCCCGGTGCTCGTCTGCTGGACGATCGTCCTCGCCTTCGGCGTCGTCGCGGCGATCCGGTTGCCCGCGCTCCTCTCGAACGTCTTCACCGTTCCCGGCACCGAGTCCGACCGCGCCCGCCAGATCCTCGAGCGTGGCTTCCACGAGCGCCCCGACGGCGTCTTCACCGTCGTCTTTCGCGCCCCGAGAAGCTCGCGCGCGACCCTCCAACGAAAGCTCGACCGCGCCGCCCGCCTCGTCCCGACCGGCCACGCGTCGCAGCTACGCCCAGGGGCAGGCGTGCTCTACGGGGAAATCGACACGACGCTCGACCTCCAGCACGCGAAGGGCTACACCGATGCGCTCCGGCGCGCCCTCGCGAGGGCTTACGTCACCGGCCAGCCGGCGATCCAGCACGACCTCGAGCCCGTCCTCTCGCACGATCTGCTGCGGGGAGAGGCGATCGCGGTGCCGATCGCGCTCGCCGTGCTCTTCGCGGTTTTCGGGCTCTCGCTCGCCGTGCTGGTGCCGTTTCTCTTCGCGGCATGCACGATCGGCGCCACGCTCGCAGCGATGTACGCACTCGCGCAGGGGTTCACGATGGTCAGCTACGTCTCCAACCTCGTCGAGCTCGTCGGCCTCGGGCTCGCCGTCGACTACTCGCTCCTCGTCGTCTACCGATTCCGCGAGGAGCTCGAGCGGGCCGACAACGTCGATGCCGCGATCGTACGGACGATGGAGACGGCAGGCCGCGCGATCGTCTTCTCGGGCGTCACCGTCGCCATCGGGCTCGGCCTGCTCCTCTTCGTTCCGGTGCCGTTCGTCCGCTCGCTCGGCGTCGGCGGCTTCCTCGTACCGCTCGCCTCGCTCGCCGCGGCGGCGACGCTGCAGCCGGCGCTCCTGTCGTTGCTCGGGCGCCGCGGTGCGCGCCGAATTCCCGTCGCGCGGAAGCTTCGCCTGCCAATGCTGCCAGGGACGCTCGAGGTCGACCGGGGCTTCTGGGCGCGGCTGGCGCGGGCGATCATGCGCCGTCCCGTCCCGTTCCTCCTCGGCGGTACGATGCTGCTCGCCGCGGCCGCCGTCCCCGCAGCGTGGCTGCGCGTCACGCCCGGCTCGATCTCAGCGCTGCCGGGCGGCTCCGACTCGGTCCGCGGCGTCGCGTTGCTCCGGGACAAGGTCGGCGCCGGCGCGCTGACGCCGATCGAGGTGGTGATCGACACGGGCCAGGGCGGCGGCGTAGGGACGCCCGAGCTGAAGCGCGCGGTCGAACGGCTCACGAACGCGACCTTTCACGATCCCGAGGCCTACCTGACGGCGAGCGGGTCGCGGGCGCCCTACGTCGATTCGTCGAGGGTGTATCGCCGCGTCTACGTCGTCAGCCGTCACGAGTACGGCGAACCCGCCACCCGTGGCCTCGTCCACCGCCTGCGCGACTCGCTCATCCCGCGCGCGAAGTTCCCGGCCGGGGTGCACGTCTACGTCGGGGGCGCGCCGGCGCAGGGTGTCGACTACCTCGACCGTTCCTACGCCTGGTTCCCGTGGCTCGTGCTCGGCGCGCTCGTGCTCACGTACTTCGTGCTGCTGCGGGCGTTTCGCTCGGTGCTGCTTCCAGTGAAGGCCGTGCTCCTCAACCTGCTGTCGGTCGCCGCCGTGTACGGGCTGCTCGTCGTGATCTTCCGTTGGGGCGCCGGCGCCGCGCTGCTCGGTCTCCACCACGCGCCGCAGATCGAAGGCTGGATTCCGATCTTCCTCTTCGCGATGCTCTTCGGCCTCTCGATGGACTACGAGGTGTTCCTCGTATCCCGCATGCGCGAGTCGTGGGAGCACGTTCCCGACAACGGGCGTGCGGTCGCGCACGGGCTCGAGCGCACCGGCCGTATCGTCACCGCCGCGGCCCTGATCATGGTGGCCGCTTTCTCGGGCTTCGTCGCCGGCCGGGTTGCCGGGCTGCAGGAGTTCGGGGCGGGACTCGCGCTCGGGATCCTCATCGACGCGACGATCGTGCGCGCGATCCTCGTGCCCTCGCTGATGGCCGTCTTCGGCCGTTGGAACTGGTGGCTGCCGAAGGGAGGGAGCCGGAGCTCCCTCCCTTCCTCCACGCGATCTACTTGACGATCGTGATCGCCAGGCGGATCGCCGGCAGCTCGTACCCGAGCGCAAGGCCCGGAATGTCACGCTCATACGTCAGGACCGGAATCATCCCGTAGGGCGTGTTGGCGAACGAGGGCTGCTGGGTGTAGAGCAGTGGGTACATGTCGATCAGGTGCGTTCCCGGGCCGCCGGTCGCGACGAGGTTCATCACCGTGTCGCCCTGGCTGTTGAAGCCGCACCCGTAGCCGACGTAGCTGTTGTCGTAGTCGACGGCGATCGTGTTGTCGAGCTGCGTCCAGCCGAGGCCCTTTAGGTGCACCGTGAATTTCTGCCCCTCGTGGAGCACCAGCGACGAGACACCCTTGCCGAAGATGCTCCGCTTCACGTAGTACGGCACCTGCGCTTTCATCTGGCCGTTCTGGATCATCTGGACCACGTGCCAGCCACCGAGGCCGTCGGGCACCGTGATATCGCTCTTCAGCGATCCGTCGGCGGCCGCCGTCGGCGCGCCGAGCGGAACCGAGACGAACGTCCAGCACGTGCCGGTGCAGTTGACGCGGTTACCGACGACGGTCGACCACTCGAGATCAACGGGCGTGTTCGGCGTCAGGCCCTGTGCGGCGAGGCCTACGCGCGTGTTCACCGTGCCGGACGATGATGCCAGCTGCGCCGTCGCACTCGCCGACGACGACGCATTCAACAGCTGCAGGGTCGTCTTCGCGTCGAGCGTCGGAGCCACCTTGGCAGGCCAGTCGATCCGCGCCTTCGGCCTCCCGTTGTCCTTGGTGACGGTGAACGACATCACGGTGCCGAGCCCCCACGGGATCGGTGACTGCTGGATGTTCAGGTACTTGAAGCTGATCGCGTCGGCGACCTCGATCGTGTGCCGGCCGACGGGACCGCTTGCGCGGATGTGCATCACTGCGGTTCCACGCGTCCAGTTCGCCATGATCGCGCCGACGTACTTGTTGTCGTACAGCAGCGACCCGCCGCCCTCGTAAAGCGAGGCGCCGAGGCCGTTGTACGTCACCGTCAGCATCGTTCCGATCGGGCCCTTCTTCGGGGTGACCGACGCCGAGCGGGCGATCAGGAACCCGCCCTTCGCGACCTGCTTGCCGTCGACGACGGCGTAGATGTCGTGGATGCCGCCGAAGTCCTTCGGCGCCACGAGCGACGCGGTGAACGCGCCCGCTGCGTCGGTCGTCGCCGTCCCGAGGACGACGGCGATCTTGGTGGCACTGCGGCCGTAGTAGTCGACGCTGTCAGGCCGCGCTTCGACCATCCAGGTGACGTTGGAAGTGCCCCACGTCAGCGTGACGCTCTTGTTGGCGGGGAGCTTGGTGCCGCTGACGGTGAACTTCGTTCCCGCGACGGCGACATCGGGCTTCGTCGCGAGCACGGTCATGTTCGCTGCCGGGGTCGCAGCAGGAGCCGCGACGCCCGGGAGTGCCAAGACGCCGGGAATAGCCGGGATCACGAGCGGTGTCGGCGTGCCAGAGGCGAGCGCCGGCAGGAGCATCGTCGCTCCGGCCAGCGCTGCAACTGTCACAGCCATTTTCATGTGGAGGTTCATGGCTGTGCTCTCTCTCTATCCCGCTACGGGATGATGTTGATGTCGTAGTCGTAGGTCCCGACCGTGCCGCTCTCGAGCGTGTAGACGACGTGCACCGTCGTCGACCCGAGCGGGAACGTCGCCGGGATGTTCCAGGCGTTCGTCCAGAACCAGACCTTCGCGCCGGTTGCGCCGTGGGCGCCCCAATTGAGCGTGACGTCTGGCTGGCCTGCGATCGAGTAGTGCGCCTCCTTGACGTTGTCCGTCGAGAGGACGTCACCGGTCTTGAGGTCCATTCCCCACGCGCGGAGCACGAACTGCTCACCGCGCTTGAAGACGTTGGTCTCCGAGCAGCCGACGAGTCGCGGCGCGGCGCCTGCCGGGCGTGTGCCGTTGACGCTGTCGACGAAGAGGCCGAGAACCGGCTTGCCAAGGACGCTCAAGGCCTGCCCGGTGGGTGCTGGGCCGAACACCGGCGCAGCATTCGCCGCGATGTTCAGCTGCGAGGTCGCAACCGGCATCTGCACGAACTCGCCGGTCCGTTTCGCCCTCAGCTTGATCAGGATCCGGAACGGAACCAGGCCTGAGTAGGTCGACGGCACCGTCCACGTCCCCATCCAAGGCATTGTTTTCATCGTTGGGGTCGAGGCGTCGTAGTGCAGCTTGACGTTCGACTGGTTCGGGATCGTCACATAGAAGTACTTGACGTCCTTCGTCGCGACGAGCTTCCCTGTCTTCCGGTCGATCGCGAAAGCCCGAAACGTGACCTGGTCGCCGGGCTTGAACCAACTGCTGATCGCGCCGTCGGTCGTGGTCGTGTGCGCGGCGATGAACACCGGCCCCGCCTTCGCCGACGGAAACGGCAACAACGGATCGGCTGCCATCGCCGATGCCGTGATCGTCGCTGCGACAGCAATTGCCGCAGCGACGATTGTGATGGCTCTCATCATTCCTCCCGTTACTTCTTGAGGGTGCCGGTGAACTTGACGCTGAAGGTGCCGTCGTCACGGTTGTAGACGCCGGTGAACCGGAGGCTGCCCTTCGCCTTGGCGAGCTTGCCCGTCGCCTTCACGACCGCAAGCGTCCCCTTGATGCTGAACAGGTGCCCACCCTCGTCGCCACAGCCGTTCGCGCCGGTGAGGAGCCTGAACGCGATCGTCCCGGCGGTGCCGGTGATCTTGCCCGTGCCGCCGAACGGCACGCAGGGCTGCTGGCTCGAGTCGCCGGTGCCCTGACCGGTCACCGTGCCGGCGCCGATGATCGTGCCCTTGCCGGTGCCGGTGGCGGAGATGGTGACGACGTCGCCTTCCACCTTGGTCGCGGCCTGACCGGCGTACTTGCCGGTGAAGAGGATGGGCGTCGCGGCAAGCGCCGCGCTTGCCGTCAATGCCGTCACGACGACGGCCACGGCAGCAATGAGGGAATAGCGAAACCGCTTCATGTGCGCTCCTTGATGAGATTCGGGTACTCCCCGGACTGTCGCCCGCCGGGAGCGCCACTTCATCGGGGCGGGCGCGGAACCTCGCTACGGAGAACTACTCAGCATCAGTGACGACCCGCCGGCCTCGATCCGCCTGACCGCACCTCGCTGAGCGTCCCGTGGCGCACGTTGTGGACGGTTCAGAGCAGGCTGCGGACGGCACGGGCGACGACGACGTCTTCGCGCGCAGCGACGACGTGAACGCGGACGCTCGAGGAGGTGGCGCTGATCTGCGTCTCACTGCCGGCGGTCCTGTTCAGTGCCTCGTCAACGGAGATGCCGAGGAAATCAAGCCGCCTACAGATCGCGGAGCGGAGCGCTGACGAGTGCTCACCGACCCCGGCTGTGAATGCGAGGGCGTCGACCCCACCGAGTGCGACGGCCATGGCGGCGACGGCTTGCGCGACCCGGTAGCAGTAGATCTCGAGGGCGAGCTGTGCTTGGGGCGACGTGTCGACTTCAAGCGTGGCTACGTCCCCGGTGCCGCCGAGGGCGGTCAGCCCTGACTCGTGCTCGAGGGCGCGGTCGAGCTCGTCCAGCAAGACCCCGTGGCGGAGAAGGTAGAGCAAGGACCCCGGATCGAGCGGCCCGGCCCGGGTCGCCATCGGTACGCCCTCGAGCGGCGTGAAGCCCATCGTGGTGTCGACGGAGCGCCCGTCACGGACGGCGGTCACCGACGAGCCGCCGCCGAGATGGCAGACGACGAGGCGCGGCACCGGAACGCGCTCGGCGACCCACTGGACGGAGAGCCCGTGGAAGCCGTACCGGCGGATGCCGCGCTCGCGGAAGCGGGTGGGGAGGAGGTACGTCCTCGCGACGTCGGGCAGGGTCTTGTGAAACGAGGTGTCGAAGACGGCGATGTGCGCGGCGTCCGGCAGCGTGGTGCGCGCGGCCCTGATCGCCTGGACGGCCGGCGCGTTGTGCAGCGGCGCCAGCTCGATGAGCTCGGTGAGGTCAGTAAGGACGTCGTTGTCGATGAGGGTGGGCTCGGTGAAACGTTCGCCGCCGTGGACGACGCGGTGGCCGACAGCAGCGACCCGCGGCGCGTCGGCGAGCGACGTCAACGGCCGCGATCGCTCGTCGGTTCCGACGATGCTCAGCTTCAGGCTGGTCGAACCGGCGTTGACGACGAGAACGTCGCCGCTCAGTACGGCCATGTCCAGTCGCGGATCTCGGGGTCGTCGTCGCCGTTTTCACGCGTGTGGGCGCGGGCGGCCAGGCGTCGCTCTTGCATCTGCTGGCGGAGGTGCGCTGCCTTGTCGGCGAGGCCCGGGACGCGGTCGATGACGTCGATCACGAGGTGGAAGCGATCGAGGTCGTTGAGCATGACCATGTCGAAGGGCGTCGTCGTCGTTCCTTCTTCCTTGTAGCCGCGGACGTGCAGGTTGTCGTGGTTGGTGCGCCGGTAGGCGAGACGGTGGATCAGCCAGGGATAGCCGTGGTAGGCGAAGACGATCGGCTTCGAGCGCGTGAACAGCGAGTCGAACTCGGCGTCCGACAAACCATGCGGATGCTCGGTGTCCGGCTGGAGGCGCATGAGGTCGACGACGTTGACGACACGAATCTTCAACTCGGGGACGTGCTCGCGCAGGAGCGCGACCGCGGCCAGGGTCTCGAGCGTCGGGATGTCGCCGCAGCAGCCCATGACGACATCCGGCTCGCCGCCCTCGTCGTTCGAGGCCCACTCCCAGATGCCGGCGCCGCGCGTGCAGTGGATGACGGCGTCGTCGATCGAAAGGTAGTCGAGCGCAGGCTGCTTGCCGGCGACGATCACGTTGACGTAGTTGCGAGAGCGTAGGCAATGGTCTGCTACGGACAGCAGTGTGTTCGCATCCGGGGGCAGGTAGACGCGAATCACCTCGGCCTTCTTGTTCACGACGTGGTCGATGAAGCCGGGATCCTGGTGCGAGAAGCCGTTGTGGTCCTGACGCCACACGTGCGACGAGAGGAGGTAATTCAGCGACGCGACCGGGCGCCGCCAGGGGATGTTGCGCGTTACCTTGAGCCACTTCGCGTGCTGGTTGAACATCGAGTCGACGATGTGGATGAAGGCCTCGTAGCAGTTGAAGAAGCCGTGGCGTCCTGTGAGGAGGTAGCCCTCGAGCCAGCCCTGGCACTGGTGCTCCGACAGCACCTCCATAACGCGCCCGTCGGGCGCGAGCCCTTCGTCGGTCGGCTCTTGCTCGGCGTCCCAGGCACGCGCGGTGACCGAGAAGACATCGCCGAGACGGTTCGACGCCGTCTCGTCGGGGCCGAACAGGCGGAACGTCGTCGGGTTCTTGGCGATCACGTCGCGAAGAAAGCGGCCGAGCACGCGCGTCGCCTCGGCCGACGTCTTGCCCGGTTCTTCGACCTCGACCGCGTAGTCGCGGAAGTCCGGCAGCAGCAGGTCTTGGAGGAGCGTGCCTCCGTTGGCGTGCGGGTTGGCGCTCATGCGCCGTTCGCCCTCCGGCGCCAATGAGCGGAGCTCCGACCGTAGCCTGCCGTTTTCGTCGAACAGCTCGTCGGGCCCGTAGCTGCGCATCCACTCCTCGAGGATCTGGCGGTGACCGGGGTCTTCGCGGGCGCCGAGTACCGGCACCTGGTGGGAGCGCCACGTTCCTTCCACCTGCAGCCCGTCCACCTCCCGCGGCCCCGTCCAGCCCTTGGGTGTTCGCAGAATGAGCATCGGCCACCGCGGTCGCTCCGTCGACCGGCCGGAGCGGGCCTGCTCCTGGAACAGTCGGATGTCGTCGAGCGCCTCGTCGAGCGCCGCCGCGAATCGCTGATGCGCACTTGCCGGCGGCTCGTCGAGCTCGCTCGAGACGATCAGCGGCCGCCAGCCGTAACCTTCGAAGAGTGCGACGAGCTCGCGCTCAGGGATGCGCGCGAGCACCGTCGGGTTGGCGATCTTGTAGCCATTCAAGTGGAGGATCGGCAGCACCGCTCCGTCGGTGACGGGATTGAGGAATTTGTTCGAGTGCCAGCTCGTCGCCAGCGGCCCCGTCTCGGCTTCGCCGTCCCCGACGACGCATGCCACCAGCAGGTCGGGATTGTCGAACGCGGCGCCGAACGCATGCGAGAGCGCGTAGCCGAGCTCGCCCCCTTCATGAATAGACCCGGGGGTCTCCGGCGCAACGTGCGACGGGATCCCACCAGGAAACGAGAACTGTCGGAAGAGCGCACGCAGGCCTTCCTCATCTCCCGAGACGTGCGGGTAGAGCTCGGAATACGTGCCCTCCAGATAGGCGTTGGCGACGAGGCCGGGGCCGCCGTGGCCGGGGCCCGTGATGAAGATCGCCGACACGTCGCGCGCTCTGATCGCCCGGTTCAAGTGCGCATAGACGAAGTTGAGACCGGGCGTCGTCCCGAAATGACCCAGTAGGCGGGGCTTGACGTGCTCCGCCTTCAACGGCTCTTTGAGGACCGGGTTGTCGAGTAGATAGATCTGGCCGACCGAGAGGTAGTTCGCGGCGCGCCAATAGGCGTCGATCAAATCGAGCTCGGTGGCCGAAAGCGGCTCCTGTTGATCACTCATCGCTTGCCTTTCTCGAAGGTGACGAGCATGGCTGGGCGTTCGCGCTAATCGGCGTCCTTGCCACGTCGGGCTGGGGCGCGTCCGGCCGGCTGCGTCGGGGTGTCCCGTTCGCTGGGTGGTGGGATGGGTTTCGTCACTGTTTCTTTGGTCGAGACCGTGAGCCTCGTGCCGTGGTGGCTGATCTGCAGCGGCTCGCCCTCGAGCAGCCGGTAGGCGGCCTCCGTCTTCGCGGCTTCGACCTCGAGACGCCTCCCTCGGACGAGAAGCCGGAACCTGAGGCGTCCGAGACGTTGTGGGAGGCGGGGGGCGAACGTGATGTCGCCGTCGTGGTCGCGCATGCCGCCGAAGCCGGCGACGGCGGCGATCCAGGCCCCGGCGAGGGAGGCGATGTGGACGCCGTCGCGAGTGTTGTGTTCGAGGTCGTGCAAGTCCATCAGCGCTGCCTCGCCGAAGTAGTCGTAGGCGAGCTCGAGATGCCCGACCTCCGCGGCGATCACGGCCTGGGTGCAGGCCGAGAGCGAAGAGTCGCGGACGGTGAGTGCCTCGTAGTAGGCGAAGTCTCTTGCCTTCTCCTCGTCGGTGAAGGCATCGCCGCGCCAGTGCAAGGCGAGCACGAGATCGGCCTGCTTGACAACCTGCTTGCGGTAGAGGTCGAAGTACGGGAAGTGCAGGAGGAGTGGGTACTGGTCGGGGTCGGTGTGGGCGAAGTCCCAGGTCTGGTGGTCCGTGAAGCCCTCCGACTGCGGGTGGACGCCGAGTGCGTCGTCCCAGGGGACAATCATGTCCTCGGCGGCGTCCCGCCAAGCAGCGGCCTCCTCGAGGTCGGCTCCGAGCTCAGCAGCGTGGCGTGGGTGGCGGGCGACTGCGTCCGCGGCGGTGCGCAGATTCCGCTGCGCGAGCAGGTTGGTATAGATGTTGTTATCTGCGATCGCGCTGTATTCGTCCGGACCGGTGACGCCGTCGATGCGGAATCTGCCGAGCGAGTCGTGGTGGCCGAGCGAGCGCCAGAGCCGGGCCGTCTCGACGAGGAGCTCGAGGCCGACCTCGCACTCGAAGTCCTCGTCGTTGGTCGCGTACTGGTAGCGCGCCACTGCATCGGCGATGTCCGCACCGATGTGGAAGGCGGCGGTGCTGGCAGGCCAGTAGCCGGAGCTCTCCTGTCCCCGGATCGTTCGCCAGGGGAAGGCGGCGCCTTCAAGCCCCAGCTGACCCGCGCGCTCACGAGCCAGGTCGAGGGTGGCGTGACGCCAGCGGAGCGCATCGGCGGCGGCACGAGGCGCCGTGTAGGTGAGCACCGGCAGGACGAAGCGCTCCGTGTCCCAGAAGGTGTGGCCGTCGTAGCCTGGCCCGGTGAGCCCTTTGGCGGCGATGGCCCGCTGCTCGGCGCGAGCGCCGGCCTGGAGGGTGTGGAAGAGTGCAAAGCGGACCGCCTGTTGAAGCTCCGTGTCGCCTTCGAGCTCGAGGTCGGCGCAGTCCCAGAAGTCGTCGAGGTAGGCGCGCTGGCTCTCGAGGAGCCCCTCCCAACCGGTGTGTCGTACCTGGCTCAGTGCCGCCACGACCTGGTCGCGCACGGCCGGGAGCGAGCGCTTGCTCGACCATCCGTACGCCAGGAATTTGACCATTCGCAGGCGCTGCCCGACTGCAAGCTCGGTAGCGATGGTCACGCGACCGACGTCCGGCCCGCTCTCGGCCGCGTGCTCCGTCCCGTCTGGACCGTCGACCACGTGGTCCATGCCGGCGGCCATCAGCAGCTTGCTCCGGTTGCTGGAATGAACGAGAACCACACGCGCGGCGTGGTCGAAGAAGGACTCGGACCGGAGCGGCGCCTCGAGCATGGCGGCAGCTCGTGGGTCATCCTGCGCGAGCAACCCGGGCTCGTTGGCCACCAGCTCTGACTGCACGACAAGGCGCAGCGGCTGGTCCACCGGCTCGACCTCGTAGAGGATCGCCGCGGCCGACCGTTGCACGAATGAGACAAGCCGGGTCGAGTTGATGCGAACGGCGGCGCCCGCCGGCGACGTCCATTCGACGCGGCGCCGAAGGACACCGGCGCGGAGGTCGAGCTCGCGCTCGTGCGCATCGAGTCGCCCGTAACGGATGTCGAAGGGTTCGTCGTCGACGAGCAGGCGGATGATCTTGCCGTTGGTGACGTTCACGATCGTCTGCCCGGAGATGGGATAACCGTGGCCCGTCTCGGCGTAGGGCAGCGGGCGGAGCTCGTAGAACGAGTTGAGGTATGTGCCTGGAAGGCCGAACGGCTCGCCCTCGTCAAGGTTCGCGCGCAGCCCGATGTGCCCGTTCGCGAGCGCGAAGACCGACTCGGTCTGCGCGAGCACCTCGAGATCGAGACGCGTCTCGCGCACCGACCACGGTTCCACGGCGAAAGCGGGATGCGTGATCACGGGCGCTCGAGCAGCTCGGCCAGGTCGGAGACGACGATGTCAGCGCCGTGTTCGCGCAGCGCATCGGCCTGACCGGTTCGGTCGACGCCGACGACGAAGCCGAAGCTTCCTGCGCGCGCGGCGGCAACACCGGCAAGTGCGTCTTCGAACACCGCGGCCCCGGCCGGCTGCACGTCGAGCGCCCGGGCGGCGGCGAGAAACGTGTCCGGCGCGGGCTTTCCTTTCAGGTGCTCCCGCTCGGCCACGATTCCGTCGATCTGCAGCTCGAACAGATCGTCGATGCCGGCTGCCTCCAGCACCTCCCGACAGTTCGCACTCGACGAGACAACGGCCCGACGCAAACCGGCATTGCGAGCCGCGCGCACATACCTGACCGAGCCCTCGTACGGCGTAACCCCACGGCGGTGGATCAGCGTGAGTACGAGCTCGTTCTTGCGGTTGCCGAGTCCGTGCACGGTCTCGGCGGCGGGTGGATCATCGGGCGCTCCCTCGGGTAGCTGGATGCCCCGTGCCGCAAGGAACGAGCGGACGCCGTCATAGCGCGGTTTACCGTCCACGTACTCGTCGTAGTCAAGCACCGGATCGAACGGCACGAACACCTCACCCGTCTTCCTCACGTGCGCACGCAGGAACCCGTCGAACATCTCCTTCCACGCCGCAGCATGCACGCTCGCAGTCTGCGTCAGTACGCCGTCGAGATCGAACAAGCACGCCCGGATTGCCGGCGGCAGCCCAAGTGCACCTCTCGAGGGACGGCCCGTCACCGAAATCCGCTTGGGCGGAGGCGGGCGGTTTCGCGTCCGATCTCTTCGTCGGTGAACGGTTTGCGGCCGTAGGTGTCCCAGGCGTGGAAGGTGAGGCCGATCCCCCAGCCGAAGAGCGGGAACAGCGGCCACGGGAACCAGGGGCTGGCTGCGGCGAGGTAGACGACGCCCCAGACCAGCCAGAGGAAGGCGTTGACGAGCACATAGGCGAGCAGGTGGGCGCGGAAGTCGCGTCTCTTCTTCAGTTGCCGGATTGCGCGTTCACGGAGGACCGACTCCGTTTCTGCAGGAAAGGTGCCGTTCGTCGTGGAGGTGGCTGGTGTGATCAGCTCGGTCATGGCAGTTTCAACTCCTGTCGCAGTGTGCCGCCTTCGCAGGGGCGGCAGGAATGTCTGGGTGTTGTAGAAATGGGCAGAGCGGCCGCACCTACAAACTCCATGTCACCCTGCGGCCGGCGCGGTCACATCGGCAGAGCTACGGATCGCGGTGCGGGTTTATCCCGAGTGCGTAGCCCTCGCGGTTGACGGCGGGTATTCCCCTCGGCGGGGAGTTCCGGCTGCTGGCGGCGGGCGTTGTCGCCGAAGTAAGGGAAGTGGAGCTTGTCGCAGGTCGCCTGCTCGTGCTTGGGAAAACTCACCGCAGCGGCACTGCGCAAGCCAGGCGTCGATCTCCGGTGCGCGGGGTCGTGACGCCGGCGCCGGGCCTGACGCCGGCGCCGTCGTACCGAAGAGCGGCACGCCTTGATCGCGTCGGCGAAGCCCGGAGCCGCGAAATGGCTGTGGCTGCCCGCGGATCCGACGATCGTTCGGCCATACTTCCGGCGTGCCCGACGTGCAGTCCGGACCCAGGAACCGGCTAGTCGAACTCGAGCGCGAGGACTGCCTTCGCCTCCTAGCTGCCACCACGCTCGGCCGACTGGCCGTCAGCCCGCCTGAGTGGCGTCCGCCGCCAGTCATCCGCCCCGTCAACTACGTCTTCGACCCAAGCTCGCAATCGATCGTGTTTCGCTCAGCACACGGGTCCAAGTTCACGGCGCTGCTGCTGTCCGGACAAGCGGCTTTCGAAATCGACGGCATCGATCATTCCGACGAGACTGGCTGGAGCGTGATTGTCCACGGCGTGGTCGAGGAGATCACGAACGTCGCTGAACTCCGCCGTCTCGAACAGCTAGGACTGCGCCCGTGGGCACCAGGGGACAAGCCTCACTGGATCCGCATCCGCACAAACGTCGTGTCGGGCCGACGGATCCTCCCGTAGCGTCGGCGCGTTCTCCGAGGAAGAGGACGCTTCAGCGAGCGGCTTTGCGCGAGCGCCCGCTCACAACCAGCCGCCCGTGCCACCAAGACAACGATCGTCGGCGTGACGTCAGCTCGGGGCGAACAACCTGATCCGTAGCACCGCAAGCTCGTGCCGGAGCACGACGATCTCCAGCTCGTTGAACTCGTGCGAGCGAAGACGCAGCGCAGCGACCTGGCACGACGCCTCGGAGAACGAGATAGCAGAGCGAGGACAGGCTTCTCCAGAGCGAGGGGACGGGCGCACGACTCTGCGGATCTCAGAGCGCTTGGGTCGCGATCGTCGATCGCCTCGCAATCCCGCCTGCCCGTCGAATCCCTGAGGCGAGGCGAAGACCATCGTGGCGGAATCACCGCGTTTGCCGGAAACCGCGACTTGAGCAGGTCGGGCTCATGCTGCGTTGCACGTGCCTCTGCCGCGCCGTCCCGGCTGACGATCGCCGACGCGCCAGCCGGGTGTAAGCACTGGTTTACGTGAAGATGATTTGGCCGCCGGCGGCCTTGTCGTAGAACTCGCCGACGCTGATGATGTCCTCGACCTGGGGAACGAAGTCGTCCATGGTCAGGCCGAACATGTCGACGCTCGCCTTGCAGGCGTAGAGGTGGACGCCGGAGTCGTGTACGAGTTCGATGAACTCGGGGATCGGCGGGATGCCGATCTTCTCCATCTGCCGCTGCATCATTTTCGTGACGAGGCCGGAGAAGCCGGGCAGCGCGCCGAGCCACGTGGGTAGGTGCAGGCCGGGGTTGCCTACGGTGGCCACTTTGATCTTCTCGTAGCGGTCCTTGCGGATCGCGTCGAGGCCGAAGAAGGTGAGGAAGAGGTCGGCTTCGATTCCGTCCATGCGCGCGCCGTTGGCCATGATCAGGGCGGGGTAGACGCCCTCGAGCGATCCCTTCGAGACGACGATCGCGACCTTCTCGATCGTTTTCGGCTCGGTCGCGTCGAGTGCTGGTTGCTCAAGGACGCTTGTCATCGTTGGCGCTCCTTTCTAGATGCAGCCGCGGGGCTTGGGAATGCCGCCGATCTTGGCGGCGAGCTTGGCCGGACCTTTGGGGAAGAGCTGGTAGAGCTCCTTGATCGGCACGCCCGACTCCTTGCCGAGCGAGCGGATCGACGGCGCGGTCCCGGTCAAGAGGTAGCGGTCGCGCATGAACTTGACGACCAGCCAGTGGCGTTCGCTCAGCTCGGGGATGCCGTTGTCGCGCGCGATCTCCTCGGCGAGCCGCTCGTTCCACTGTTGTGGGTCGGTCAGGAAGCCTTCGGGGTCGGCGTCGACGCTGGTGTTGGCGATCATCGTTGCGGTCATCTCGTCCTCCTTAGCTCGCGTGGGCTGGGACCTGCTTCTTGCCGGCTGTCGGCATCGCCGGCCCGAGGCCCGGGATCTCCCGCCCTGGCAGCAGCGCGTGCCAGTAGACCCACTGGAACATCAATTTGCCGAGGTGGTTGAGCCGCGATTCGTGTAGCAGCGGCAGCGGTCCGAAGTGGCCCGGTAGCGGTTCGGTCTCGTAGTTGAAATCGATCAGTAGGGCTTTGTGGAAGCCGGTCTCGATGAAGCAGTTGGCGTGGCCGTCGTAGCTCGCGTCTAGCTCCTTGTCGGTGACGTAGCGGGCGACGTTCTCGGTCAGCACCTCCGCCTCGAAATGCGTGACCGAGCCCGCCTTCGAGGTCGGCAGGTCGGTTGCATCGCCGAGCGCGAACACGTTCGGCCTCGCGGGCGTCTGCAACGTCCGCTTGTCGGTCGGGACGAAGCCGAGCGCGTCGCCGAGCCCGGGTGAGCGCTCGACGTAGGCGGCGCCGCCGTGCAGCGGGATCGTCACCAGCAGGTCGAACTCGAGCTCGCGGCCGTCGTAGGAGCTGAGCTTGCCGCCGACGCCGTCGACCTCGCCGGCGTTGAACTCGGTTACCAGCTCGATCTCCTTGTCGGCCAGCAGGGCGGCCAGACGTTCGGAGGCGATCGGCTTCGTGAAGGCGCCGTCGAGGGGTGTCGAGTAGACGAGCTGGGTGCGGGTGCGGATGCCGCGCTCGCGCAGGTACCAGTCGGTGAGGAAGGCGAACTCGAGTGGCGCGACCGGGCACTTGATCGGCATATCGACGAGGTTCACGACTAAGCGGCCACCGTCGAAACGCTCCAGCGCTCCGCGCAGACCGTCGGCGCCCTCGGGGCTGTAAAAGGTGAAGACGCGCTGGTTCCAGCCAGCACCCGTCAGTCCCTCCGTCTCCTCTGGCTGGAGCCGGGCACCGCTGGCGACGATGAGCACGTCGTAGGAGAGCACGGTGCCGTCGTCGAGTAGCACCTCGTCGCGCTCGATCCAGACCGATTCGACTTCGTTTTCGTGGAAGATGACGCCGTTACGGAACTGGCGCCGTCGTGGCCGCACGATCTCCTCGAGCTGCGCAAGCGCGAAGGGGACGAAGAGCAGGCCCGGCTGGTAGATATGTCGGTCGTCGCGGTCGACGACGTGGATCTCGGCCTCCTCGGCGTCGAAGCGGCGGCGCAGCCGGTTGGCGGTCATCGTGCCGCCGGTGCCGCCGCCGAGAATCACGATCCGTTTCTTCGCCACTGCGCTCACCTCCTTGGCAATGCACTGACAGCTTGACCGTGGGCGGGTCGGCGGCCATCGGGGCGCCCCCCGAACTGGGCTGCGGACAACTACGCGGTTGAGTAGTTGTCCGCAGCCGAGATCAGCGCCCGTGCGGATGTGGCAGGTGCAGTGATACCGGAACATGCGAGCGATGACTCAGCACCCGCTGCCCGACGACCTGATCGAGCTGATCGCGCGCCGCTTCCGCGTGCTCGCCGACCCGACGCGGATCAAGCTGCTCGACCTACTCCGCGGGCGGGAGGCGAGCGTGCAGGAGCTGACAGACACGATCTGCTCGACGCAGCAGAACGTCTCCAAACATCTCGGCGTCCTGCGGCAGGAGGGGATCGTCCGGCGCACGAAGCGCGGCAACTACTCCTACTACTCGATCGCCGACGAGGGCGTGTTCGCGCTCTGCGAAGACGTCTGCGGCGGCCTCGCGGTGCAGCTCGAGTCGCTCCGCGAGGCCTTCGTCGTCGGCGCGGGCAGGTGAACCATGATGCTCGAGCTGTTCCAGACCGAGTGGTGTCCCGCCTCCCGGCGCGTGCGCCAGAGGCTGACCGAGCTTGACACCGACTACGTCAGCCGGCAGGTGCCGGTCGAGCGGGAGGCACGAACCGCATTGCGTGAGGCCGTCGGCGCCGACACGATCCCGGCGCTGCGGCTCGAGAACGGCTCGGCGATTGTCGGCGAGGAGTACATCCTCGCCTACCTCGGAGAACACGTCGCCGAGTCGCCCAGAGCCGAAGCGCATCGGCAGAAGGCGGCGGCAGCGCGCCGCCGCTACCTGGCGGAGGAATGCGAATGCTCGCGACACGCTACACGCTGAGTGACACGACCACCCTGCCGTTCGAGGAGGCAGTCGAGCGCGTTCGCCAAGAACTCCAGGCGGAGGGTTTTGGCGTTCTCTGCGAGATCGACGTGCAGGCGACGCTGAAGCAAAAACTCGGCATCGAGGGCGAGCCGTACACGATCCTCGGCGCCTGCAACCCGCCGCTCGCCCATCAGGCCCTTGAAGCCGAACCCGAGCTCGGCGCGCTCCTGCCTTGCAACATGATCGTCTACCGGCGCGACGGCGACACGCACATTTCGGCTGTCGACGCGGAGCGGATGCTCTCGATCGTCGGCAACGAGCGACTCGCCCCGATCGCCGCCGAAGTCAAGCGGCGGGCTCGCCGGTGTCGTCGCACGGGCGTGCGGCAGAAACGGACGCCGCTGATGCCCGCGCCCGCCAGCAGAAGAGCGGCCGTGCGGCCGAAGGAGTTCCACTTCCCGCTCTCGGTCGAGTGGATCGGCGAGCGGCGCGTGGCCGCGCGCGTCGCGGGCAAGCCGGTGATCGAGATCACGCCGCCGCCCGTCTTCCGCGGCACCGATCCGACCGCTTGGAGTCCCGAAGACTTCCTCGTCGCGGCTGCGGCCTCCTGTCTCGCTGTCACGTTCACCGGGCTCGCCGCCCGTGCCGAGCTCAGCTACACGATGCTGAAGGTGGACGCCGACGGCGTCGCCGGCAGGCGCGACGACGGGCGCTTCGGTTTCACCCGACTCCTGCTCCGACTGCAAGTCGAGACCGAGCAGGCCGAGGAGGCGCGCCGGCTCGCCAAGCAGGCGGAAGAGACCTGCCTCGTCGCCGCGTCGCTCGACCTCCCGGTCGAGACGCTCATCGAGGCGACGCCACGGGCGAGCGACAGGGCGAACACCCGATATCAGGTGCAACGGCTAAACAGCCGGGCACCGGGGAGCGTCGGTACGGCGCCGACCCGGGTTTCCGGCGGGATCGGAGGGAAGAGTCATGCTGAACAGACGGCAGCTTCTCCAGCGAGGAGCGATCGGCGGCGCCGGGCTGATAGCTAGCGGCGCGTCGTTCGCGACGGCCGCGCCCGCCCCGGTGGGCGCGACGCCACGGCTGAGGAAATGGCTTGAGGCGTTGCCGGTGCCGCCGGTGCTCGACGGCAAAGGCGGAGGCAAGACCTTCACGATCGCGGCGAGGGAGTCGACGACGTGGAAGTTCCACCCGGACCTCCCGGCGACGAGGACCTGGGGCTATTCGTCCGACGAGCCGGAGGCAGGCTTGCCGTATCTGGGGCCGACTATCGAGGCCACCAGGCGGCCCAACGACAACGTGGAGACGTCGGTGACGATCGACTGGCGCAACGAGCTCGGCAACGCGTTCCTGCCCAACGATCCCGAGATCATGGGGGCGGTGATGCCCGGACAGCCGGCCCCGATGGTCCCGCACCTCCATGGCGGCGAGAATCATCCGCAGTTCGACGGTACGCCGCTGCAGTGGTTCACCAGGGACGGCGCAAAGGGACCGCACTACATCACCAACACGTTCACGTACTACAACGAGCAGCGCGCGAGCATGGTCTGGTACCACGACCACGCGCTCGGCAACACTCGCACGAACGTCTACGCCGGGCTTGCAGGGCTTTACTTCATCCGCGACGACCAAGACACGGGTGAAGCCGGCAACCCGCTTGGTCTTCCCGCCGGCCCGTACGAGATCCCTCTCGTGCTGCAGGACAAGACGTTCAACGCCGACGGGAGCATGTTCTACCCGACGGAGGGCGTGACCGCGTATCACCCGCAGTGGGTGCCCGAGTTCTTCGGCGACGTCGCGGTCGTCAACGCCAAGATCTGGCCCTTTGTGGACGTCGAGCCGCGCCGCTACCGGCTCCGGATCGTCAACGGATCCCAGTCGCGGTTCTACAACCTTCGGTTCGTCAACGAGAACAGCGGCAGGTCGTTGCCGTTCACGCAGATCGGGGCGGAGGGCGGGCTGCTGCGCGCGCCCGTGCCGATGACGGCGCTGCTGATCGCCCCCGGCGAGCGGGCCGACGTGGTCATCGACTTCGCCGGGCACCGCAACGCCTCGTTCATCGTCACGAACAACGCGAGGGCGCCTTACCCGATGGGCGGGCGCGCGACGCTCTCGCAGCTGCTGAAGATCCGCGTCAACCGGGCGCTGCAGGGCGGCGACGACACGACCCCGCCGGCCGACCTGCAGCTGCCGGCGCTGCCCCGGCTGCCTCAGCCGTCCGTCACGCGCATACAGCACCTGTCGGAGACGCTCGATCCGCTGACCGACGCTCCGATCACTCTCAACGTCGAGGACGCGCCGTACCTCGACGAGCAAACGCACCTGCCCGACGTCACGACCAAGCCGAGGTCGAACGCCGTCGAAGACTGGCTGCTCGTCAACACGACCGCCGACACCCATCCGATTCACCTGCATCTCGTGACGTTCGAGGTGATCGATCGAAGGCCGTTCGACGTTGCCGCCTACGACCCGAAGACCCAGACAATCGCCTACACCGGACCTGCCGTCCCGGCCGCTCCGAACGAGAACGGCCGCAAGGACACCGTGCAGGCCCACCCCGGGGAGGTCACCCGGATCCGGGCGAGGTTCGAGCTGCCGGACGAAGGCGCGATCGAGCTGCCGCCCGGCGTCGACAACCCGCAGTACGTCTGGCACTGCCACATCCTCGAGCACGAGGAGAACGACATGATGCGAGCGTTCGAGGTCGTCCGATAGCCGAGCCCTTCACCCAGGAGGTTCAGGCGCCGCAGTAGATGCTGGTGAGGGCGTCGGCGGCGGCCTGGTCGGCTGCGGGCTGGGCCGTGTCCCAGTGGCGGGCGTTGAGGAGGAGGACGGCGACGCGGCTGGTGCTTTGCGCTTCCGACGAGCGCGGGAACGACGGAACACGCGCTCGCCGCCCGGTACGACATCCGGAGCATCTCCACCGTCGCCGTCTTCCACGACGGCCAGCCGGTCACCTGACGTCGTCGGCGCGTGCCGCGCCGCCACGATCGGCCGGTTCTTCAAGGACATGATCGCAAAGTACGCACGGCGGTCGGCGTCTAGGCCTCGCGCCACCGCGATGGCAAGTGGTCAGTAGTTCAGTGCAACGGAAATACGCCGATCCGCTGATTTCCCTCGACCGTCAACGGCGGACATAGGAGCCCCCCTCACGCGGAGGTCCAGCCATGAGCACAGCCATACCGTCGAGAGCGGCGCACGGCGGGCCGCTGCCGACCTTTCTGCGCCACCTACTGGAGATGACGCTCGCCATGATGGTCGGCATGCTGGCGTTCGGCGGGCTTGTCGGCGGGATCAGCGGCGCCGCCGGCAGCAGCCTGGAGAATGCCCGTGTCGGCCAGCCCGAGCTGTTCGTGCTCGGGATGGCGTTCAGCATGAGCGTGACGATGGTCGTCTGGATGCGACACCGCGGCCACACCCGGCGGAGCAGCGCGGAGATGACCGCGGCGATGTTCGTGCCCGCGTTCGCGTTGATGGTCTGCTACTGGCTCAAGGGGGTGTCAGCGAGCTCCGTCTGTCCGCTCGCCTGCGCGGCGATGATCCCGGCGATGGTCGCCGCAATGTTCTATCGGCTCGACGTCTACACCACGCATGTGTCGCTGCGCTCGCGAGCTGTTCAGGCGCAGTCCTGAGCAACCTACGAGTCGCTGAGCGCCGCAAGGATAAACCCCGAGCCTTCACGGGCCACACAAGTAGTAGGCAGAGCCGAAGACCGAGGAGCGCGTGGCGGCTCCGCCAAACTGTGTGCGATCGAGATTGTCCGGAGGAGATTGAGCGGTATGGCCAGAAGCGGCGGCGCTGCGAACGTGTTGATCGCGGGCGGGGGAGTCGCCGCCCTCGAGGCCGCCCTCGCGCTGCGCGCGCTGGGTGAGGAGCGCGTCCGTGTCGAGCTGCTCGCGCCCGAGCCGCATTTCTGGTACCGGCCGCTTGCGGTTGCGGAGCCGTTTCGGCTCGGCTCCGTGAGGCGTTTCGAGCTTCCGGAGCTGGCCGCTGCCGCCGGCGCGACGTTCTCGCACGGGACGCTCGTCTCGGTCGACGCGCACCGGCGTCTGGCGCACACCTCGGCCGGCGGCGCCATTCCCTACGACATGCTCCTGATCGCCTGCGGCGCTGTCCCCAAGCCAATGGTGCATGGCGCGCTCACCTTCCGTGGGCCCGCGGATACCGAGAAGATCGAGCACCTGCTGGCAGAGATCCAAGCCGGCACGGTGTGGAGGATTGCCTTCGCCGTGCCGGCCGGACCCGTCTGGAGCCTCCCCGCCTACGAGCTCACGCTGATGACGGCAGGGTGGCTCGCTGCGCGGGGCATACAAGGAGTGGAGCTCGCGCTCGTCACGCCCGAGGAAGCGCCGCTCCAAATCTTCGGCCGCCAGGCGAGCGATGCGGTCCGGGAGCTGCTTGACGAGCAGGGCATCGTCGTCCACCGTGGCGCCCCCGTGGACGTCCGTGACGGCGAGCTGCTCCTCGTCCGGGGGCGCCCCGTCAGGACAGACCGCGTGGTGGCGCTGCCTCGGCTGTGGGGTCAGCAAATCGGCGGCCTCACCCAGACACCCGGTGGCTTCATCCCGGTCGACCCACACGGTCGGGTCAAAGGGGCAATCGACATCTATGCAGCGGGCGACATCACGAACTTCGCCGTCAAGCAGGGCGGCATCGCGGCACAGCAAGCCGTCGCGGCCGCCGAGACGATCGCCGCCGCCGCCGGGGCGGACCTGACCCCGCGCCCGTTTCGGCCGGTGCTGCGCGGCCTTCTGCTGACGGGGGCCGAGCCGCGCTTCCTCCGCGGGGAGCTGACCGGTTCCGGCGAGACCTCGCGGCCGAGCCCGGATCCGCTCTGGTGGCCGCCTGCGAAGATCGTCGGCCACTACCTTGCTCCCTTCCTCGGCGCGCTAGCGGGCGTCGAGGTCAGCCGTGATATGCCGTCCGGCCCCGGCGCCGTGCTCGTGGACGTCGAGCTCCATTCCGGCGATCCCGGAATCAGCTTCTGATCGGCGCCGTTCGCCGCTGAAGGGTCCCCGCAGATTGAGCAAGTCGTTCCCCGATCGTCATGCGGGGCGGCCGCGCACCGCAGAGCAAGCATCTCGCCCAGCCCGCGCGTTTCAGTTGCCGATTCACCGTGATCGGTCAGCCGATGAGTGCGGCAAAACCAATGCACGATCAGTGTTTCCCCCGATCGGGACGCGCCCGAAGACGTGGAATCCTCTGCAAGTCTTCATCGATCCAAGGAGGATCGAGATGCCGCACGAAGCGCATCTGCAGGGTCCCGCGTCCGTGCTTCCGTTACTGCCCTTCCGTTGTCGGGGTTGCGGGTACCGCGCGAGCTGTCGGCGCGCCCCTGACCGCTGCCCGATCTGCGGCATGAGCGCGTGGGAGGACGATGGGTGGAAGCCGTTAGCGGACATCGGCGCCGAGCTGGGAGTCGTCGCCCGGCCGGCCGCGCGCCGCGCCGGCTTCGACGCGGACGCGCCGCTCGTCCGCGAGGCGAAGGAGCTCTCGGTGTTCCCCGGCGTTCCGCTCTCCTAGGTTCGAGAAACAGATCGAAAGTAGGACGACGGTCGATCGGCTCGATGAAGTAGGCGGAACCCAAACACGCCGGGGCGCTGCGCTTGTCGCGCTCGTCGCTACTTGAGCGTCTTCAGGTAGGCGACGAGCGCGTCGAGGTCGCGCGCCGGGATGATCCCGCCCCAGTGCGGCATGCTGACGATCGGCTGCTTGCCGATCACGCTGCCCGAGCGGATGAAGGCGACGATCTTCGCGTCGGTGTTGAACTCCTTGCGGAAGTCCTGGCCCGCGAGGGGCGGGATCGACTTGTCCGGCGACTGTGGGTTCGGGACGCCGCCGAGCCCGTTCGGGCCGTGGCAGTTGATGCAGCCGTAGCGGACGTAGAGCGCCGAGCCGGCAACGGCAGTCCCTTGGTCTCGCGGCACCGGCACCGGATCGGCGAAGTGATTGCAGCTTTCCCGCAACCGAGTCAGCGCTGCCGCGGATGCGGACAAGCGTGGGCGAAGCGAGAGTCGAATGCATGGCGACAGTGGTGGAACCCACTGAGGCGGTCTTCGAGGAGTTGACCCCCACGCTTACGCGGGCACAGGCGATCATCGAGGCCGACCGCTGCCTCGAATGCGGCGGGCCCTACGCCGTGGCGCCGTGCGTCGTCTCCTGCCCGGCGGACGTCGACGTGCCGGGCTTCCTCGCTGCGATCGCGGCGGGTGAGCCGGAGGCGGCGGCTCGGATCGTCTATGCCGAGAACCTGCTCGGCGGGACGTGCGCCCGCGTGTGCCCGGTCGAGCTGCTGTGCGAGGGCGCCTGCATCTTGCACCACGAGGGAAGAAGGCCGGTCGAGATCGGGCGCCTGCAGCGCTTCGCGTGCGACGCCGCCCTCTCGACCGGCTCCTCGCTACGGAAGCGCGCGCCGTACAACTGGCTGCGCGTCGCCGTGATCGGGGCCGGCCCCGCCGGCCTCGCTTGCGCCGGGGAATTGGCCGCGCTCGGCTACGGCGTGACGGTCTATGACGAGCGGCTCGAACCGGGTGGGCTCGTGCGCTACGCGATCGCGCCGTACCGTCTCCAGCGGGACCCGCTGCCGGCGGAGGCGCGCGTACTCGCAGAGCTCGGCGTCTCGTTCGAGCTCGGAATCGCGATCGACACGCCCGAGGCTCTGGCCGAAATCGAGGGTGACGCAGACACCGTCGTACTGGCGATCGGAATGGGCGCGGACGCGGACGTTCGCTATCCCGGCGATGACCTCCCAGGTGTCTGGGACTCGCTGCCGTTCATCGAGTCCATCAAGACGGGCCATGCGCCGCACATCGGCGACGCGGTTGCGGTGATCGGCGGCGGCAACACGGCGGTCGACGTGGCTCGCGAGGCGGTGCGGCTGGGAGCAGAGCGCGTCACGATGCTCTATCGCCGCACGCGCGAGGAGATGCCCGCGTATCCGCACGAGGTCGACGAGGCAGAGGACGAGGGTGTGCGGCTCGAGTGGCTCACGGTGCCCGTGCGCTTCGTGGGCGGGGTGCGCCTCCAGGCCGTCGAGTGCCGTCGCGCCCGGCTCGGCGAACCCGACGAGAGCGGGCGCCGCCGGCCGGAGGAGGTTCCGGGCACCGAATTCTTGCTCCCCGTGAACACTGTCGTGAAGGCCATTGGCCAGCGCCCGCGCACGGAGTTTCTGGAATTCATCGAGGGCCTCGAGCTGGACCGCGGCGTGATCAAGGTCGATCCCGCGACCGGGCGCACCTCGAACCCGAGGTACTTCGCGGCGGGCGACGCCTGCAACGGCGGCGCGACGGTGGTCGAGGCGGTGCGCCAGGCGAAGCTCGTCGCGCGGGCCGTACACGCGGCGCACGACGAGGGCTGGCGATGAGAGCGATCCGCTGGCACGCACGCGCCGGGCAGGGCGCGAAGACGGCATCGCAGCTCTATGCGACGGCTGCGTTGCGCGCAGGCAAGAGCGTGCAGGCATTTCCGGAGTACGGACCCGAACGGCGGGGCGCGCCGCTGCGCGCGTACACGCGCGTCGACGACAAACCGATTCGCCGACACGACTCGATTGCGCACCCCGACGTCGTCGTCGTGCTCGAGCCTTCGCTGCTGCACGAGGTCGACGTCACCGAAGGGCTCGCAGAGAACGGTCTCCTGCTCGTCAACGCGGAGACGACGCCGCCGAGCCTGGCGGGTGCGAACGTCGTCTGCGTACCGGCGACGAGAGTCGCGCAAGGCTCGAAGTTCGTCAACCTGATCATGGTCGGTGCGCTCGCCGCCGTGCTGCGCGAGCCCCCGCTCACGGCCGTCACCGAAGCTGCGTCGGAGCTTTTGGGCGCGAAGGTGCCGCTCGGCGAGATCTCCGACGCGGTCGAGGAGGGCTTCGCATGTCTGAGCTGAGCACGTGGCGCGACCTCCCGGTCGCCGGCATCGTCCGGCCCGAAGAGACGCTGCGGCCTCGGACGGGCGGTTGGCGAACCGGCCTCAAGCCCCACGTCGAGCTCGAGCTGTGCGTCAACTGCCTTCTCTGCTGGCTCTACTGCCCGGACTCCGCGATCCGGCTCGACGGGACGACCTTCACCGGCTTCGACTACGACGTCTGCAAAGGCTGTGAGCTCTGCTCGGTCGTCTGCCCGGTCGAGGCGATCCAGATGGTCGAGGACGATGTCGACTGAGATTCTCACCGGAGGGCAGGCCGTCGCCGAGGCGATGCGCCAGATCGACCCCGACGTCGTGCCGGTCTATCCGATCACGCCGCAGACGCCGATGATCCAGGGCTTCGCGGCGTTCGTTGCACAGGGCCGGGCGCACGGTGAGATGGTCGACGTCGAGTCCGAGCATTCGGCGATGAGCGCCGCAGTCGGCGCGGCGCTTGCAGGCGCGCGCACGATCACCGCAACCTCGTCTCAAGGGCTCGCGCTGATGGCGGAGGTGGTCTACATCGCGGCGGCCATGCGCGCGCCGGTCGTGATGGCCGTCGGCAACCGCGCGCTTTCGGGCCCGATCAACATCCATTGCGACCACTCCGACTCGATGCTCGTGCGCGACTCCGGCGCGATCCAGCTGTTCGCGGAGAACGCACAGGAGGCCTACGACCTGATGGTCATCGCGCCGCGCCTGGCGGAGCATCCCGACGTCTTGCTGCCGGTCCTCGTGTGCCAGGACGGGTTCACGATCACGCACTCCGCCGAGCCCGTGTCGCTGCTCGCGGATGAGGACGTGCGTCTCTTCATGCACCCGTACCGGATTCCCGCACCGGTGCTCGACGTCTCGCACCCGGCTACGCAAGGGCCCTTCGCGATGCCGGACTACTACTTCGAGCTTCGGCATCAACAGCTCGCAGCGATGCACACCGCGCTCGCCGCATTCGACACGATCGCGTGGGAGTTCAGCATGCTCTCCGGACGCCTGTACCGCACGCTCGAGACGTATCGCATCGACGAGGCGGATCACGTGATCATCTGTCTCGGCTCCACCGGCGGCACCGTGAAGGACGTCGTCGACGAGCTGCGGGCCGAGGGGGTGCGGGCCGGGCTGGTGGAGATCAGAGCGTTCAGACCGTTCCCGCGCGAGGAGGTCCACGAAGTGCTGCGCGTCGTGCCGACGGTGTCGGTCCTCGACCGTGCCGACTCGCCGGGCGGCGCGCCCCCGCTCTATGCGGAGGTTGCCGCCGCGCGCGCCGGTGCCGCGTGCGACGTGCGGAGCTTCGTCTACGGCCTCGGGGGACGCGACCTTCATCCAGAGGACATCAGGACCGTCTTCGAGGACGAGTCGGCACCCGCATATCTCGGCCTGAGGGGAGCACCGTGTCCCGTCTGAAGACTCTTGTGCGCAACGAGAACGGAACGCCGCCGCTGCGCGGCGGCCATGCGCTCTGTCAAGGCTGCGGCGCGCCGATGGTCGTCCGCACGCTCGTGAACAGCATCGAGACGCCGGTCGTCATCGTGAGTGCCACGGGCTGCCTCGAGGTTGCGACGTCGCGCTTCCCCACGACCGCGTGGAACGTCCCGTGGCTGCATGTCGCGTTCGAGAACGCGGCGGCGGTAGCAAGCGGTGTCGAGAGTGCGTACCGCGCGCTCGCCCGGCGAAACGGGCTCCCGCAGGAGGGCGAGATCACATTCGTCGTGCTCGCCGGGGACGGCGGGACCTACGACATCGGCCTGCAGGCGCTCTCAGGCGCGCTCGAGCGCGGTCACCGCTTCATCTTCGTCTGCTACGACAACGAGGCCTACATGAACACCGGCGTGCAGCGCTCCGGCGCGACGCCGTTCGGCGCGAGCACGACGACGAGCCCCGCGGGCTCGGACGCACTCGGCAAGGCGCAGAAGCGAAAGGACATGACGGCGATTGCCGTCGCGCACCATGTTCCGTATGTCGCGCAGGCCGCGTCGTCTCACTGGCAGGACCTGAGCGAGAAGGTCGTGCGCGCCGCCAAGGCGGGCGGGCCGGCGTTTCTCAACGTCCTGACCAACTGCCCGGTCGGCTGGGGCCATGAGGCACGTGACGCGATCGCGATCCTGAACGCGGGTGTCGAGAGCTGCTACTGGCCCCTGTACGAGGTGGTCGACGGCGCCTACCGGCTGACCTACGAGCCGAAGCAGAAGGTGCCGGTGGAGGAGTGGCTGCGGCCGCAGAAACGCTTCGCGCACCTGTTCGGTAACGATGCGCGAGCGGCGCTGGCCGAGATCCAGGAGCAGGTCGACGCAGACTGGGCAGAGCTGAGGGCCAAATGCGCGACGTGAGCTTCGACGCACTTCCTCCCCGGGAGATGGCCGAGAAAGCCGAGCAAGTTGGCGTCGCGAAGGCCGGCATGTCGGTCGCCGATACGTTCGCGCTCTCGGTCCTCGCCGGCGCGTTCATCTCCATGGGTGCGATCTTCGCCACGACCGTCACCGCGGGCGGGTCCACGCTCCCCTACGGCGTTTCGCGGCTGCTGGGAGGGCTTGCGTTCTCGCTCGGCCTGATCCTCGTCGTCGTCGCGGGCGCCGAGCTCTTCACCGGCAACAACCTGATCGTGATGGCCTGGGCGAGCCGGAAGGTCTCGACGGCGCGACTGCTCCGCAACTGGGCGATCGTCTACGCCGGCAACTTCGCCGGCGCGATCGCGACCGCCGGCATCCTCTTCGTCAGCAAGCAGTACACGTTCGGCAAGGGTGCGGTCGGCGAACAGGCGCTGGCGACCGCTACGGTGAAGACGGGCCTCGGGTTCGTGCCGGCGATTGCGCTCGCGGCGTTCTGCAACGCGCTCGTGTGCCTTGCAGTGTGGCTGGCATACGGCGCGCGCTCGACCGCCGACAAGATCCTGGCGATCATCCCGCCGATCACCGCGTTCGTCGCCTCCGGATTCGAGCACAGCGTCGCGAACATGTTCTTCATCCCGATCGGGCTCTTCGTGAAGAGCGACTCCGCCTTCGCGTCCCAGCATGCGGCCGCCGGTATGGAGCACCTGACGTGGGGGCATTTCCTCGTCTCGAACCTGCTCCCCGTGACGATCGGCAACGTCGTCGGCGGTGCGCTCATGGTCGGGGCGATCTACTGGTTCGTCTATCTGAGAAGCAAGGAGGCAAACGATGTCGACACGAGTGGCAATCAACGGCTTCGGCCGCGTCGGACGGGCCGCATTCCGAGCGGCGTACGAGGCTGATTCGAGGCTCGAGTTCGTCGCGATCAACGATGTCGCGGACGCGGTGACGCTCGCGCACCTGCTCGGCCGTGACTCCGTCTACGGCGAGTTTCCCGCGCCGATCAGCGGTCGAGAGGGCGCGATCACCATCGACGAGGCGGAGATTCCCGTCTTCGCAGCGCTCGACCCGGCCGACCTCCCGTGGGCCGAGTTCGGGGTCGACGTCGTCCTGGAGTGCACGGGACGCTTCAAGACGAGAGAGGGTGCGTCGAAGCATCTCGCCGCCGGGGCGCGCAAGGTGATCGTCTCGGCGCCCGCGAAGAATGCTGATGCCACCATCGTCCTCGGCGTGAACTTCGACGCCTACGACCCCGAGCGCCACGCAGTCGTCTCGAACGCGTCGTGCACGACGAACTGCCTCGCGCCGGTTGCGAAGGTCCTCCACGAGACGGTCGGGATCCGCCACGGCCTGATGACGACGATCCACGCGTACACCGGCGACCAGCATCTCATCGACGCGCCGCACAAGGATCTGCGGCGGGCCCGTGCGGCCGCCCTCAACCTCGTGCCGACGACGACGGGCGCAGCGAAGGCGATCGGCCTCGTGATCCCGGAGCTCGCCGGCAGGCTCCACGGCTTCGCCGTGCGCGCGCCCATCCCGACCGGTTCGATCGTCGACTTGACGATCGAGACGAAACGGGAGACGTCGGTGGAGGAGATCAACGCGCTCTTCCGCGAGCGGGCAGAGAACGGGCTCGAGGGAATCCTGCTCTACAGCGAGGAGCCGCTCGTCTCGTCCGACATCGTGAAGTCGCCGTACTCCGCGATCCTCGACGCGCCGCTCACCGCTGTCATCGACGGCACGCAGGTGAAGGTCATCGCCTGGTACGACAACGAGTGGGGCTACTCGACGCGGCTCGTCGAGCTCGCCGAGCGCATCCTCGTTCCCGCATACGCATAACTCCGCATGCGCAATCCGCGCGGGCACGGCTCGCCAGGGAAGGACACGGCAACGAAGATCCTCGCCGTACTCGGCATGGCCGCCGGCGTGCTGGCACTCGTATCCGTCGTGAGCGGGTCGCTGACGGCGCTCTCCTTGCTCACCGCCGACATCGTCCTGCTGTGGGCGGCCTCGCTCGCACGCCACGCCTGGCAAGGGCGGCACGGGCGGACGCCGATCCCCGCGTAACGAGAACGCACCAGTAGAGGCTCCGTACTTTCCCGAACGCGGTTCGTGGACAAGCGCCGATGCCACGCACCACGTCCGCGGAGAACTCGACGAGGCAGCGACAGGGAGGCTTGGGATGGCTGTTTTGGAGGTTGTGCCGCGTGTCCCGGTCGAAGCGCCCGTGGCCGAGGCGATCGTCGAGGCGCGGGGCGTCCACAAGATCTACGACACCGGAAAGGTCGAGGTGCGCGCACTGAGCGACGTCACTTTTGCCGTGAACCGCGGCGAGATGGTGGCGATCATGGGGCCGAGCGGCTCGGGCAAGACGACGCTGCTCAACTGCCTCTCCGGGCTCGACGCGATCGACGAGGGCGACGTGCTGATCGAGGGCATCTCCCTCGGCGCCATGTCCGACCAGGCGCGCACCGACTACCGCGCCCGCCGGATGGGCTTCGTCTTCCAGTTCTACAACCTGATGCCGGTTCTTACCGCGGTCGAGAACGTCGAGCTGCCGCTCCTCGTCGCCCGCGTGAGCGCGAAGGAGGCGCGCCGCAAGGCCCTCGAGGCGCTCACCATGGTCGGTCTTCGCGAGCGCGCAACGCATGTGCCGGACGAGCTCTCTGGTGGGCAGCGTCAGCGGGTGACGATCGCGCGTGCGCTCGTGAACGAGCCGGCGATCGTGTGGGCGGACGAGCCGACGGGCGATCTCGACAGCGAGAACGCGGACGAGATCGTCGAGTTGATGCGCGCGCTCAACCGCGAGCGAGGGTTGACGTTCTTGATCGTGACCCACGACATCGGGGTCGGCCGTGCGACGGATCGCATCGTGCGCATGGTGGACGGCCAGATCGTCGACGAGGAGCTCATGGAGGTGCGTGATGGTCGCCCGAGTCACCTTGGCTGAGATCGACAGCGTCCGCACGAGCGTGTCCCGTGCGGTCGAGCGTTTCGAGGAGTCCGTCGTTCCGGAGCTGCGCGAGCAGCCCGGGTACGAAGGGTGCTATGTCCTCGCCACCCCTGAGGGGAAGGCACTGGTCTTGACGCTGTGGGCGGATGGGGCTGCGGCCGAGGCCGGCGTGGCGGGCGGAAGCTACGGGGCGCAGGTGGAGAAGTTCGTGACGCTCATCCGAACCCAGCCCGGCCGCGAAACCTACGACGTCGTGCTCACCGACGAACCGTGAGCAAGCTGTTCGGAATTCCAATCGGAACGCTTGCAATCGTCCTCGCAGTCGTGCTCGTGCTCGCGATCGGCTCGATCGGGGGGCTCGCGCTGCGCAACCGAGTGTTCCTCCGGCTGGGCGTCCGCAACGTTCGTCGGCGCCCGGGGCGCAGCGCTCTGATCGTGGTCGGTCTGATGCTCGGCACCGCGATCATCACCGCGGCGCTCGCGACCGGTGACACGATGAGCCACACGATCCGGTCGGCCGCGGTCTCCGCGCTCGGCCCGACGGACGAGGTCGTCGCCCCGAAGGGCATCGGCGCCGCCCTAGCAGTGAAGAGCAACGGAGCGACCGGAAACCGGTACATCCCGCAGGAGTACGCGCGTCGGATCGCGCAGGCCACCGCCTCCTCCGGCCTCGTCGCGGGCGTCGCGCCCGTGATCGTCGAAAATGTCGCCGCTCAGGATCTGACCTCGCAACAGACCGAGCCGCGTGTCACGCTCTTCGCGAGCGATCCTGCGCAGCTCCGCGGTTTCGGGGACATCCGCGCCGGTGGCCAGACCGTCTCGCTCACGGATCTGGGTCCGGGCGAGATCTATCTCAACAGGAAGGGCGCCGACGAGCTGCACGCGAGCTCCGGCGACACCATCCGGGTGTACGTGGGCGAGCGCCTCGTGACGACCCGTGTCCGCGCGATCGTGCGCTACGCCGGCGGCGCGACCGACGGCTCGGGCATCCTGATGCCCCTCGGCCCTGCACAACAGCTCCTCGGCAAAGCTGGGCTCGTGAACGCCATCTTCGTCGTGAACGCCGGCGGCGTCTCGCAGACGGATCGCGTGATCGCGCTCCTGAAGCCGACGATCGAGCCGCTCGGCCTCGAGGCAGACAACACGAAACAGGATGCACTCGAGGCTGCCGACTCGGCGGGCGCCATGTTCATGTCGATGTTCACGACATTCGGATCGTTCTCGATCGCAGCGGGAATCCTGCTGATCTTCCTCATCTTCGTCATGCTCGCCGCTGAGCGCAGGGGCGAGCTCGGCATCGCACGCGCGGTCGGCACGCGGCGCGGCCACCTCGTTCAGATGTTTCTCTACGAAGGGGCGGCCTACGACCTGATCGCCGCCGCCGTCGGCGCTTTGATCGGCGTTGCGGTCGCCTACGGCATGGTGCTCGCCATGGCGTCGGCGTTCGCGTCGACGAGCGATCTGTCGATCGGGTACGCCGTGAAGCCGGCGAGCATCGTCCTCGCCTACGCGGTCGGCGTCCTGCTGACGCTCGCCGTGGTCGCGTTCTCGGCCTGGCGCGTCAGCAGGATGAACATCGTCGCGGCGATCAGGAACCTGCCTGAGTCGCCGCTAAGGCGTGTCGGCCGCCGGCGCTGGTTGCTCTCGGTCGTCGGAATGGTCCTCGGCCTTGTGCTTGGCTACAGCGGCGTGCACGCGAAGGACTCGGTGCCGCTCGGCCTCGGCGTGTCCCTCGTGATCCTGAGCCTCGTGCCGCTCGCACGGCTCCTGCGCGCGCCCGACCGCCTGGTGCACACGGCTGCAGGAGTCGCTCTGATGGCGTGGTTCGTCTTCCCGTTCAGCCGCTGGCTGTTCGGCGACATGAAGGTGAACTTCTCGATCTTCGTGCTCGGCGGGCTGATGATCGTCGTGGGGGCGACGTGGACGATCATGTACAACGCCGATGTCCTGCTCGGCGCCCTCGGGGCAACGGCCGGGCGGATCAAGAGCGTCGCGCCGGTGCTGCGAATGGCGATGGCGTATCCCCTACGCAGCCTCTTCCGCACCGGCGTGACGCTCGCGATGTTCACGCTCGTGGTGTTCACGCTCGTGGTCGGCGCAACGACGTCCGGATCGTTCGTGCACGCCTTCAACGACGTCAGCGTGTTCGGCGGAGGCTTCGACGTGCGAGCGACCACCGGATCGGCGGCGCCGGTCCCCGACATGTACAACGCCCTCGACCGGCTCCACGGAATGAAGCGGTCCGACTTCCGCGTCGTCTCGAGCCTCTCGACGCTGCCGATCAAGGCGCGGCAGGTGGGCGCCGGAAGCAAGGAGGAGTCGTATCTCGTGAACGGCGCGGACTCCGCGTTCTTCGACACGACGACGTATGGGCTCGCTGCCCGTGCAACCGGCTACGCCTCGAATGCCGCGGTGTGGGCTGCTCTACGAGACCGCCCGAACCTCGCGGTTGTCGACCAATTCGCCGTCCAGCGTCGTGAGAACTGGGGCACGCAGTTGGCAAAGTTCCACCTGACCGGCTTCTACCTCGAGGACAAGACGTTCACGCCCGTGCCGATCAGCGTCCGTGACCCCCAGACCGGCAAGCACGTGACGTTGACCGTGATCGGCGTGCTCTCCGACAGCGCGCCGCTCCTGATGACCGGCATCTGGACCTCGCAGGCGACGCTCGCGCCGGCGTTCGGCGATCGCGTCCTCCCGACGACGCACCTGTTCACGCTGCGACCCGGCGTCGACCCGGCTGCTACCGCGACGAAGCTCGAAGCCGCGTTCCTCGCGAACGGCATGCAGGCGGACTCACTGCGCGCGCTGCTGAAGGACGCCGTCGGGGGGAGCCTGACCTTCAACCGGTTGATCATGGGTTTCATGGGGTTCGGCCTGATCGTCGGCGTAGCCGCGTTGGGCGTGATCACGGCGAGGGCTGTCGTCGAGAGGCGTCAGCAGATCGGCGTCCTGCGCGCGATCGGCTTCCGGCGACGGATGGTGCAGCTGAGCTTCCTGATCGAGTCGTCGTTCATCGCGCTGACGTCCATCGTCGTCGGCACCGGTCTCGGGCTCGCCGTCGCGTACAACGTGATACTCGACTCTCGCCGCTCTCCGAGCTGGGAGCACATGGCGTTCTCCGTGCCGTGGCTCACGCTCGGCATCATCTTCCTCGCGGTCTATGTCGTCGCGCTCGCGACGACATACGCGCCTGCGGTTCGCGCGGCGCGCATCTACCCCGCGGAAGCCCTTCGATATCAGTGACCAGTTGCCGTGAAGTGACGTAGGCGTTCCGCGCACGCTCCCCTGTCCCAGCTAAGTGATGTGCCTGCATCCGTCTTCGCGAGCCGTGCTGGTGGTATACGCGCTTGAACACGACCTAACGGAGGCAGCAGGTGCAGACAGCGATCGGTCTCACGCTCGCGTTTCTCTCGGCGATCGCCGTCAACTGGGCGTATTCGCAGGAGCACGATGCGGCGGCGAAGATGCCTGCCTTCTCGCGCCGGCACCCGCGCCGCTTCGTCGCGTCGCTCCTCGCGGATCGAGCCTGGCTCCTCGGGTTCGCCGTCGAGACGGGTGGCTGGCTCCTCTACGTCGCCGCGCTGCGGCTTGCTCCGATCTCGCTCGTCCAGGCGGTTTGCGCCTCCGGTATAGCCGTCCTCGCCTTCGCAACCGCCCGCGGGCACCCGAGCAGGTTGATGCGGCACGAGCAGCTCGCGGTCGCCGTCGCCTTCGCCGGACTTGTGCTCCTTGCGCTCTCCCTCGTCGGCACCGGCCAGTCCGATCATCCGCCCAGCGGGGCCGCTGTCGCGATCTGGCTCGGCGGCTCGGTTGGTGGTGCCCTGATCCTGGCAGGCCCTGGACTAGGCCTCGCACGTGGGCCGGCGCTGGGGCTCGCCGCGGGACTGCTCTTCGCGGGCGGCGACATCTCCGCAAAGCTCGTCGTATACGGCGGTATCTGGTTCATCGCGGTCACGAGCTTGATCGTCTGCTACTTGCTCGGCACGAGCGTTCTCCAGGCTGGTTACCAACACGCCGACGCGCTCACCGCAGCCGGCCTGGCGACAGTTGCCACGAATGCAGTGCCGATCGCCGCGGGCTTCGTCGTCTTCGGCGAGGAGCTGCCCGGCGGCGGCCGCGGCGTTCTGCAAGTTGCGGCCTTCGCCTCGCTCATCGTCAGCGCGGCGTTTCTCGCCCGGGCACCCGAACCTACCGCGGCATCGACGGAGCGCGGACGCGACGACGCCGAGGAGCAGCGACTCCTGCCCGGCGACGTCAGTTGACCGCAGCTACAGCTGGAAGCGGTACACGTGGGCGTCGTGCGGCGCGAACCAATCCGTCAGCGTGCCGTCCTGCACCGGCACCCGCCGGAAGACCTGGTGCCCGGCCTCGATCGGCGGCGGCGGCGGCTCTTGCACGTACTCGAACAACTCCTCCCCGACCGTCAATCGCTTCGGCAGACCGCTCAGGGTGACCCGGCTCGTCGTTCCGCCGCGGCGCACCGCGATCACGTAGAGGAACGAGCCGCTCGTTCGGGCGACAAGCTCGATTCCGGCGACGGACGCCTTGACCGGGGCCGTCGCTTTCGCTCCGACGAGCGCGGGCCGCAGGACGTCTGAGCTCAGCTCGCGCACGAGCGGACGGAGCACCTGTTCCCAGAACGTCCAGTTCCATCCTGCCGCTGCGTCTTCCGGCGTTGCGACCTGCGTGAGATGGCCGCCGAAGAAGTTGAGCCCGCGCGCGCCGCACGCGATCGCTTGGTAGGCCATGAAGCGCTCCTGGCCCAGGTTCGGGAACCGCGGCACGTGCTTCGGCGGCAGCACGCCGCTCCACGCGATCTGCAGCGTCATCCATACCGGCTTTGCGCCGGCGGCCTGCACCATCTTCCTGGTGATGTCACCGACGACGTTGATGTCCTTGTTCGCGCCCTGCACGTGGGTACCCGGCGGATACGACACGGGATAGATGTCGGCGCCCGTGATGTCGAACGCGGGCCGGTACGGAGAGAGCTGTGCCACCGTTCCGTTCGGCGCCTGGACGATCACGAGCGGATGCGTCGGGTCGAGCGTGCGCATGCGCTGGTATGCGCGCACGAGGCCGGCAGGCCGGATCCAGTCCGCGCCGCGGAACTCGTTGCGCGGCTCGTCGATGCCCTTGTACGCGCCGAGTGCAGGGTGTCCCTGGAGGCCGTCGACGACCTGCGCTAGCAACTGAGCTCTCGGGGACTGCCCTTCCGGCAGATTCGGCAGCTCGCCGAGCCACAGCCAGCCGAGCAGGCCGTGATCGGCGGCGGCGTCGAGGAGCGTGCGCTGTGCCGGGATGGTCGCCGAGCTCCAGTTCGCGCTACCGGTGCGGATGAAGGTGACGCCGACATCGGCGACCTCCGCGAGGCCGTTGCGTCCGTTCGGCGCCTTCTTCCCGGGCGGCGGCCCGTTCGAGAGCACGATCGGGAACACGCGCCGGCCGTCGACAAGCAGTACGCCGGTGGGCGCGTCGATCGTCACGACGCTCATGAGGACCAGTGCCCCTTCAGGTGATGTTGCCTGGAGGGCATTGCCTGAAGGGGCACTAAGCTACGCGGCTGACCCAGCGGCCGGAGCTCTCACAGCGCCGATGCGTGAGGTTCCGGGGCAGCAGCGGCACGCCCGGCCGGCGAGCCTCGAAGCCCGCGGCGACGAGCGCTGCGTTCCACGTGCCGAAGAGGCGGCGGACCGTCGCCGCAGACGGGTGCGACTCCCCGGCGCGGCGCCACTCCTTGCCGTTGGGCGCGCCCGGGTTGCCCTTGCGCGCCTCACCGGGCCGCCGGGGTCGCAGCCCTGCGGCGGCGACGGCGGAGTTCCACGAGCCGAAGACCGTGCGCACCGTCGTCACAGAAGGGTGCGACTCCCCGGCGCGGCGCCACTCGGCCACGGTTGGCGAGCAGAGATGGCGGCGATGCCAGAGCTCGAACGCGTAGATGATCGTCTCCCGTGTCCAGCGGAACCCTTCGCGCGGCCCAGGCTTCATCGCCGAGCCGCCACCGCTACGGGCTCGGCGACGTGCGCGCACAGCCAGCCGTCGACCGCTGCGGCGCAGCGGCGACCCTCCTCGATCGCCCACACGATGAGGGACTGGCCGCGCCGCGCGTCACCCGCGGCGAAGACGCCCGGCACGCTCGCTGCGTAGTCGGTCGTCGCGACGTTGCCGCGTGCGTCGCGCTCGACGCCGAGCGCCTCGAGGAGCGGCGGCTCTGGGCCGACGAAACCCATCGCGAGCAGCACGAGCTCCGCTGGGCGCGACTCCTCGGTTCCTGCGATCGGCTCGAACGGCGGCGCGCCGCTGTTCTGCATCCAGTTGATCCGCTCGACGCGCCCGTCGCCCGAGAGTCCGGTCGTCGAGATGGAGAAGCTCCGCTCGCCGCCTTCCTTCAACGCGTACGACATGCGCAACTTCACCGGCCAGAGCGGCCACGGCGTCAACTCGTCCGAGCGCTTCGCGGGCGGCTCGCCGAGCAGCTCGATCTGCGTGACCGACGCCGCACCTTCGCGGTGCGTGCTTGCGACGCAGTCAGCGCCCGTGTCTCCGCCGCCGACGACGATCACGTGCTTGCCCGCTGCGGTGATCGTCGGCGTCGCGCTGCCGGCCACGTCGCGATTTCGGCCGTACAGGTACTCCATCGCGAAGTGCACGCCGTCTAGCTCGCGCCCTGGAACGGGGAGGTCGCGCGGGATGCGCGAGCCGGTCGCGAGCACGACCGCGTCGAATCCGTTGACATCGTCGGCTCCTGCGTCGACGCCGAACCGGAACTCGACGCCCTCCTCGGCCATCTGCGCAAGGCGCCGCTCGACGACTGTCTTCTCGATCTTGAAATCGGGGATGCCGAAGCGCAGCAATCCGCCGCCGGTCTCGTCGCGCTCGAAGAGCGTGACGAAGTGGCCCGCGCGGTTCAGCTGCTGCGCGCACGCGAGGCCCGCGGGCCCGGAACCGACGACTGCGACCGTGCGTCCGGTTCGAGTCGCGGGCGGCTCGGGCACGATCCAGCCCTCCTCCCACGCGCGGTCGACGATCGCAAGCTCGATCTGCTTGATCGTGACCGCGTTGCCCTCCTCGATCTCGAGCACGCACGCGGCCTCGCACGGGGCGGGGCACAAGCGGCCGGTGAACTCGGGGAAGTTGTTCGTGCGGTGCAGCTGGTCGATCGCCTCACGGAACCGGTCTCGGTAGACGAGGTCGTTCCAGTCGGGGATCAAGTTGCCGAGCGGGCAGCCGTTGTGGCAGAACGGGACGCCGCATTCCATGCAGCGCGCGCCCTGGTGCTGCAGCTCGACGAGCGGGAGCGTACGGATGAACTCGCGGTGGTCGCCGACGCGCTCGCCGGGTGCGCGCTCGGGCGGGTCGGCGCGCGTGAACTTCTTGAAGCCTCCGATCTCGCCCATCAGACCACTAGGCCGCTTCTTCTGTCTCGGACTCGCGGGTGAAGAGGCCGTGGCCGCCCGCTGAGACCGGCTGGTCGCGGTGCCGCTCGAGGGCGGCGCGGTAGTCGTGCGGCATCACCTTCACGAAGGCATGAAGGGCGGCGTCCCAGTCGTCGAGCAGGCGCGCGGCCACCGGCGACTCGGTGCGCCAGTCGTGCTCGGAGACGAGCTCGCGCACGATGCGCGCGTCCGCGGCCTCGAGCGCCTCGAGGCCGACGAGCTCGGTGTTGCAGCGCTCCGCGAAGGTGCCGTCCTCGTCGAGGACGTACGCGATGCCGCCGCTCATCCCGGCGGCGAAGTTGCGCCCGGTACGGCCGAGGACGACGACCACGCCCCCGGTCATGTACTCGCAGCCGTGGTCGCCGACGCCTTCGACGACGGCGGCCGCGCCGGAGTTGCGAACGGCGAAGCGCTCGCCGGCGAGGCCGCGGAAGAACGCTCTTCCGGCCGTTGCGCCGTAGAGGATCGTGTTGCCGGCGACGACGTTCTCCTCGGCGCGGAAGGCTGCGCCCTCGGGCGGCCGCAGGGCGAGGACGCCGCCGGAGAGGCCCTTGCCGACGTAGTCGTTCGCGTCGCCGACGAGCGTCAGCTCGATCCCCGGCGCGAGCCACGCCCCGAAGGACTGGCCGGCCGACCCGCGCAACGTGAAACGGATCGTCCCGGCAGGCAGCCCCTCCGCGCCGTGGGCACGCGTAACCGCGTTCGAGAGCAGTCCGCCCACCGTGCGGTTGCGGTTCGCAATCGCGAACTCCGCCTCGGTCGGCACGCCGGCCAGGATCGCGTGGCGCCCCGCTTCGATCAAACGCCAGTCGAGCGCGTCCTCGAGCGCCGGCGGCGGTGGTTCCGTGCGCCGCCGCGGGCCGTCGGCCGCGGTCTGATGCAGAATCGCCGACAGGTCGACGCCTCGCTGACGCCAGTGCGACACGGCCTCGTCGGCATCGAGCAGGTCGACGCGACCGACGAGATCGTCGAAGCGCGCGACGCCGAGCTGCGCCATGATCCGGCGCGCTTCCTCGGCGACGAAGAAGAAGAAGTTCACGACGTGCTCCGGCTTGCCCGCGAACTTCTTGCGGAGCTCGGGATCCTGCGTCGCGATCCCGACCGGGCATGTGTTCAGGTGGCAGGCGCGCATCATCACGCAACCGGTCGCGATCAGCGGGGCGGTCGCGAAGCCCATCTCGTCCGCGCCGAGCAGCGCGGCGATCACGACGTCGCGGCCCGTCTTGAGCTGGCCGTCCGTCTGCACCCAGATGCGCGAGCGGAGGTCGTTCAGCATCAGCGTCTGCTGCGTCTCGGCGAGCCCGATCTCCCACGGGATTCCCGCGTGCAGGATCGAGGAGAGCGGGGAGGCGCCGGTGCCGCCGTCATGGCCCGAGATCAGCACGTGATCCGCGCCCGCCTTCGCGACGCCCGCGGCGACGGTGCCGACGCCCACTTCGGCGACGAGCTTCACCGAGACGCGCGCCTCGGGGTTCGCGCAGCGCAGGTCGTAGATCAGCTGCTTCAGGTCCTCGATCGAGTAGATGTCGTGGTGGGGCGGCGGCGAGATCAGCCCGACGCCGGGCGTCGTCATGCGCACGCTCGCGATGTAGCCGTCGACCTTGTGCCCCGGCAGCTGCCCCCCTTCGCCGGGCTTCGCGCCCTGCGCCATCTTGATCTGAAGCTCGTCCGCATTCGCGAGGTAGTTCGCGTTCACGCCGAAGCGCCCTGAGGCGACCTGCTTGATCGCCGAGCGCCGGTCGTCTCCGTAGCGCACCGGATCCTCGCCGCCCTCGCCGGTGTTCGAGCGGCCGCCGATGCTGTTCATCGCCTGGGCGAGCGTCTCGTGTGCCTCTCGCGAGATCGAGCCGAGCGACATCGCACCGGTCGAGAACCGCTTCACGATCTCCGAGGAGGGCTCGACGTCCTCGAGCGGGATGCCCTCGACGTCGCGGAAGCGCAGCGCGCCGCGCAGGGTCCCGCGCCGCGCGTTCTCTGCATTTACGGACTGTGAGTACTGCTCGTAGGTCTCCTCCGAGCCGGAGCGAACCGCGTGCTGGAGCTGGGAGATCGTGTCGGGGTTCCAATGGTGGTGCTCGCCGTCGCGGCGCCACGCATAGAGCCCGATCACGGGCAGCAGCGCGTCGGGCGTCGACGGGTATGCGCGTGCGTGCCGCGCGATCGACTCCTCGCCGAGCTCACGGATGCCGATCCCGCCGATCCGCGATGCGGTGCCGGTGAAGTGCCTGTCGATCAGCGCCGGCCCGAGGCCGACGGCCTCGAAGATCTGCGCGCCGCAGTACGACGGCATCGTCGAGATGCCCATCTTGGACATCGTCTTCAGCAGGCCCTTCGCGATCCCCTTCGTCGCGCGCTTCTGCGCTTCGGCCGGCGTCATCCCGGGCGGGAGCCAGCCGAGCTCGACGAGCTCGGCGAGCGTCTCGAGCATCAGGTAGGGGTTGACGGCGGCGGCGCCGTAGCCGATCAGCGCCGCGATGCTGTGCACGCTTCGCGGCTCGCCCGACTCGACGACGATGCCGGCCTGCAGGCGTGTGCCCTCCCGGACGAGGTGATGGTGCACGGCCCCGGTCGCAAGCAGGGAGGGAATCGGCACACGACCGGGGCCTGCACGTCTGTCGGAGAGAATCAGGATGTTCGCGCCGGCGGCGAGCGCGACGTTCGCCTCGGCGCAGATGCGCTCGACCGCGGGCTCGAGACCGTCCGCGCCTTCGGCCGCGGGCCACGTCGTGTCGATCGTCCACGACTTGAACACCTCGGACTCGACGCGGCGCAGCTGCTCGAGCTCGCGGTCGAGCAGGATCGGGTTGTCGATCACGAGCTGGCGGGCGTGCTCGGCCGTCTCGTCGAGCAGGTTGCGCTCGGAGCCGACGCTCGCGCGGACGCTCATCACGATCGCCTCGCGGATCGAGTCGATCGGCGGGTTCGTGACCTGCGCGAAGAGCTGCTTGAAGTACGAGTAGAGGAGCGGCTTTCGCCCGCTCAGCACCGCGATCGGCGTGTCGTTGCCCATCGAGCTCACCGGCTCCTCGGCATTTCGCGCGAGGGGCGCGAGGATCGCCTTCATGTCCTCCTGCGCGTAGCCGAACAGCAGCTGCCGGCTGCGTAGCGGCTCTTCAGGCGGCTCGACGTCGGGGGCCGGCGGCAGCTCCGCGAGGCGCAGCTGCTCCTGCTCGACCCACTTCGCGTACGGCCTCCTTGTTGCAATTTGCAACTTGGTCTCGTCGTCGGGGACTACCCGGCCCTGCGCGAGGTCGACGAGGAAGAGCTTCCCCGGCTGGAGGCGCCCCTTCCGCACGACGTTCGCCGGGGCTTCGTCGAGGACGCCCGTCTCCGACGCGAGCACGACCCAGCCGTCGGCGGTCTCGTACCACCGGCCCGGCCGCAGCCCGTTGCGGTCGAGCGTCGCCCCGATCACGCGCCCGTCGGTGAACGCGATCGCCGCGGGGCCGTCCCAGGCCTCCATCAGGCACTGGTGGAAGGCATAGAAGCCGCGTAGCTCGGGCGACATGTCGTCCCGGTCCTCGTACGACTCCGGGATCATCATCATCAGCGCGTGCGGCAGCGACCGGCCGGCGAGCACGAGCAGCTCGAGGACGTTGTCGAACGTCGCCGTGTCCGACCCGCTGGGGCGGATGACCGGCAGCACCTTGGGCAGGTCGTCGCCGAAGAGCTCCGACGCGAGCTGCGACTCGCGCGCCCGCATCCAGTTGATGTTCCCGCGGAGCGTGTTGATCTCGCCGTTGTGGGCGATCACGCGGTAGGGGTGGGCGAGCTCCCAGCTCGGGAAGGTGTTGGTCGAGTAGCGGGAGTGGACGAGGGCGAGAGCCGTCTCGACGCGCTCGTCGGCCAGGTCGAGGTAGAAGCGCTCGAGCTGGGGAGCGGTCAGCATTCCCTTGTAGACGAGCGTCCGGGAGGAGAGGCTCGGCACGACGAGGTCCGGGCCGGCGGCGAGCTCGGCCACGCGCCGGATCACGTAGAGCTTCCGCTCGAAGGCGTCGCCCTCGAGGCCGCCGGCGGCGCCGATCACCGCCTGGCGGATCCGCGGCGCGACTCCGGCGGAGACTGTGCCGGCCTGGGAGAGGTCGACCGGCACGTCCCGCCAGCAAAGGAATCGCTGCCCCTCGTCTGCAACCGTCCGCTCGACGAGCGCCTCGAGCTCGGCCCGGCGCCGGTCCTCGACCGACAGGAAGAAGGCTCCGACCCCGTAGCGCCCCGGCTCCGGCAGGCCTTCGACCTCGGCCCGAAGGAGCCGGTCGGGGATCTGGAGCAGGATCCCGGCCCCGTCGCCCGTGGCGGCGTCGGCGCCCGAGGCGCCGCGATGCTCGAGGTTCGAGAGTGCCCGAAGCGCCCGCCGGACCGTCTCGTGGGAGGCCTCGCCGCCGAGCCGGGCGACGAATGCGACCCCGCAGGCATCGTGCTCGTAGGCCGGGTGGTAGAGGCCTGATGAAGCGGGATATGTGCGTGATCGGTCGGTCAAGACTGAGTTATCGCAGCGTCGGCGGACGATGCCGCTTTTCCGCCTTATGGGGCTAGTCGGCTTGGCGGAGGGGTGCCGACTAGCGCAGGCTGATGCGCGCGACGAACGCAAAAATGGACTTCGTAGCGTTCGGTGTGCGCGACATCGAGCTTTCAGATTGAGGCCTCGGGGCCCCGGCGTCAATGGTGTTCACCGGTTTGCCGCCAGATGGGAGAAAGAATAGGGACAAAACTTGACAGCGCACGCTCCGGCATGCACTGTGAGAGGGCGATGACCACCGCGCAGACACGCATCTCTTCCCTCCGCCCGGTCCGGGCCGCGGGCGTGTCCGCCCTTATTATCGTCGTTATCGCGATTCTCCCCTTCTAGGGGAGATACACGAACACGCGTCCTTAGCCGACGCAGACGCCGACCTTTCCACAGGAGAGGTGCGTCTCCGCTCCCCGTTTTTCGAGAGAGGAATGTGTTCGTGCCCCACCGCAGGATCCAGGTCTTCGATACGACATTGCGAGACGGCGAGCAGTCGCCGGGCATTGCGCTGCAGCCGCACGAGAAGGCGGAGATCGCCGACCAGCTCGTGCGCCTCGGCGTCGACGTGATCGAGGCCGGCTTCGCGGCGGCGTCGCCCGGTGACTTTGAGGGAGTCCGCGCCGTGGCGGCCGCGGTGGAGGAGCCTGTCGTCGCGTCGTTCGCGAGGTCACGCGAGGAGGACATCGACGCGGCTGCCGATGCGCTCGCCGACGCGCGGCGCTCCCGGATCCACATTGCGCTCGGCACGAGCCCGCTGCACATGGAGCACAAGCTCGGCCTCGAGCCCAAGGAGATCATCGAGCTCGCCCGCCGCACCGTTGCGTACGCGGCTGCCAGGGTCGACGAGGTCGAGTTCTCGTGTGAGGACGCGACACGGTCGGACCCCGCGTTCGTCGCGAGGGTCTGTCGCGCGGTGATCCGCGCGGGTGCGGGGATCGTGAACCTCCCGGACACGGTCGGCTACGCCTTGCCGGGGCAGTACGCGTCGTTCATCGACGACGTGCGGCGGCGCTGCCCCGAGCTGCGGACGGTCACGCTCTCCGTGCACTGCCACAACGACCTCGGGCTCGCGGTCGCGAACTCGCTCGCCGGCATCGAAGTGGGCGCGCAGCAGGTCGAGTGCACGGTGAACGGGATCGGCGAGCGCGCCGGCAACGCCTCCCTCGAGGAGATCGTGATGGCGCTGAGCGTCCGGGCCGAGCACTTCAAGATCGAGACGGGTGTCAACACGGCCGAGATCGCGGCGACGTCGAGGCTCGTCTCGGAGCGGACCGGCTACGTCGTCCAGCCGAACAAGGCGGTCGTGGGCGCGAATGCGTTCGCGCACGAGGCGGGCATTCACCAGGACGGGATGCTCAAGGACGAGCGGACGTACCAGATCATGAATCCGAGCGACGTGGGCGTACGCATGACGCTCCCGCTCGGCAAGCATTCGGGCCGTCACGCGTTTGCGCGCGCGTGCGCGGAGCGCGGCGTGAACCTCGCGGGCAAGGAGCTCGACGGGGCGTTCCGCCGCTTCAAGGAGCGTGCCGACGCCGGCGGCGACCTCACGCTCGAAGAGCTCTTCCTGGAGGTGACGGCATGAGCGTAGGCTCGACGGAGCTCAACAAGGAGCGGAGCCGCCGGCTTCGCCGGCGGCGGGAGCGGACATGAGCCGCACGGCAACAGTCGCTTGTCTGACCGGAGCCGGAACGGCGCCGGAGCTGATGGCGGAAGCGGTCCTCGCGCTCGACGCAGTGGCACGACTTCACGGACTGCACATCGAGGAGACGCACGTTCCGTTCGGAGGCGTCGCCGTGGCACGCGCGGGACAGAGCGTGCCAGCGTCGACCCGGGCGGCGATCCTCGGCGCGGACGCCGTGCTCGTGGCAGGCGCCGAGGAGCCGGCCCTGGCGGAGGTGATGACGGAGCTCGATCTGCGCGCGCAGGTCACGCGGGTGCGCTTCGGCCACGACGACGACGTTGCCTTTGTCTCGCCGCTTGCGTCCGGAGCGACCGAATGGACCGTCGAGGCCGCGTTCCGGATCGCGGAGTCGCGCACGATGCGGCTCGCGTCGGTCGGCGATGCGCCCTGGAACGACGTCGTGGACGCGGTCGCGGCCCAGCACGAGCACGTTCGCGTCGAGCACCTCCCGCCGAAGATGGCGATTCCGCTGGCGGCGTTCAACGCGAGCCGTTTCGACGTCGTCGCGGTCGCTCCCGCCTGGGCGGAGGCGATGGTCGAGATCGCGGCGGCTCCCGCCGCGGCGCGCGTGGCGGCCCACGGCCTGCTCTCGGAGCACGGGCCCAGCCTCTTCGTGTCGTCTCCCGACGGCGGCTTTGCGCTCGCGGGCGCGGGCGTCGTCAATCCGAGCAGCATGCTGCTGGCCGCCTCGATGATGCTCTCGCACGGGCTCGACGCGCCGGCCGCGGGCGCGACGCTTGCGAGCGCCGTCTCGGCGGCACTCGTCGACGGGCCGCAGACGCCCGATCTGCTGCGCCGCGGGATCGGCGCGACGTCGCGCGAGTTCACCTCCCGCGTCGTGGCGGGCTTCCAGCTCTCGCAGCCGTGGGCGGGGGCCGCATGAAGATGAACGGAGCAGACGCGATCCTCCGCTGCCTCGAGGCGGAGGAGGTCGACGTGATGTTCGGCCTGCCGGGCGGGGCGATCCTGCCCCTGTATGACGCGATGGCGCGCGGCACGACCGTCCGCCACGTCCTTGCGCGGCACGAGCAAGGGGCCGGTCACATGGCGCAGGGTTACGCCCGCGCCTCCGGGAAGGTCGGCGTCGCCGTTGCGACGTCGGGGCCCGGCGCGACGAACCTCGTCACTCCGATTGCCGATGCGTGGATGGACTCGACGCCGCTCGTCTGCATCACCGGCCAGGTTCGCTCGTTCCTGATCGGAACCGACGCGTTCCAGGAGTGCGACATCACGGGGATCACGATTCCGATCGTCAAGCACTCATGGCTCGTCCAGGACGTCGGCGAGCTGCCTCAGATCATGAAGGCCGCCTTCCACATCGCGCGCACCGGGCGGTGCGGGCCCGTCCTCGTTGACGTGCCGCGCGACGTGCAGGAGGCCGAGCTCGACTTCTCCTACCCCGACAGCATCTCCCTCCCGGGATGGAAACCGCCCCGCCGCGGCCATGCACGTCAGATCGCGGCCGCTGCTCAGGCCGTTGCCGCGGCGGAGCGGCCCATCCTCTACGTCGGTGGCGGAGTATTGAACGCGCACGCGACGGACGAGCTGCTCGCGCTCGCGGAGTCCGCGCAACTCCCGGTCGTGACGACGCTGATGGCGAAGAGCTCCTTCCCGGAGTCGCACGAGCTTCACGTCGGCTGGCCCGGAATGCACGGGCCGAAGTGGTCGAACTGGGCCCTGAACAAGGCCGATCTGATCGTCGCCGTCGGCGCGCGCTTCGACGACCGGGTCACCGGGAAGGTGTCGGCGTTCGCGCCGGGCGCCACCGTCGTGCACCTCGACATCGACGCGGCCGAGATCTCGAAGATCCGCCATGCGGACATTCCGGTCGTCGGCCCGCTGAAGCCGGTGCTCGCCGAGCTGACGAAGGAGCTCGCTAAGAAGAAGGTCGAGTCGCGAACGGAGCCGTGGCTGCGCCAGATCGCCGACTGGCGGGAGCAGTTCCCGCTTCGCTACCGCGACGACGGGGACCTGCTCAAGCCGCAGAAAGTACTCGAGGCCCTGCAAGAGCTCACGGCTGGGCGCGGCGACCTCGTCTGGACGACGGGCGTCGGCCAGCACCAGATGTGGGCGATGCAGTACATCGAGTGCAACGAACCGCGAACGTTCATCACCTCCGGCGGGCTCGGGACGATGGGCTACGGCATTCCGGCCGCCGTCGGCGCGAAGGCCGCGCGTCCCGACGCGACGGTTGTTTGCATCGACGGCGACGGCTGCTTCCAGATGACGCAGCAGGAGCTAGCGACCGCCGTGCTCGAAGAGCTGCCGATCATCGTCGTGATCGTCAACAACGGCTACCTCGGCATGGTGCGGCAGTGGCAGGACATGTTCTTCGACGAGCGCTTCTCGCAGATCCACCTGACGCAGACCCTGCCCGACTATGCCGCGCTCGCGCGTGCCTACGGTGGGCTCGGCTTCACCGTCGAGAACGAGGAGGAGCTCTACGCGTCTCTGCGCGAGGCACTCGCCTCGGGCCGGACCTGCGTCATCGACGCCCGCGTCGATCCGCGAGAGCACTGCTTCCCGATGATCCCCGCGGGAGCCGCCGCCCTCGACCTCGTGGAGTTTCCCTCCGAGTCGGAGGTGCCGGCGCTATGACGCGCAACCAGATTGCACAGGTCGCATCACCTCCATTTGCCATGAGCTGCGGCCCGGTCGCAGGACGTGGCCGAAACGACTGCAACCTGGCTGAAGCCAGGTTGCGCGAGCTCTTTGCCCGCCCTTTCCATAAATACAGTCGCCCGTCGCGCACCGACATGCGCGGGGTGCGACGGGCGTCCGTATCTGAAGAAGGGGGCCCATGGGGGAAACATGGTTTCCCCCATGGAGCGAGCGCGCCGGAGGCGCGCGAGGCGGCATGAAACACACGTTGAGTGTGTTGGTGGAGAACAAGCCGGGTGCGTTGATGCGGATCACGAGCATGTTCGCGCGGCGGGGTTTCAACATCGATAGCCTCGCCGTCGGTCCAACGGAGCGGCACGACGTCTCGCGGATCACGCTCCGTGTCGACTGCGAGCATCACTCGCTCGAGCAGATCGAGAAGCAGATGCACAAGCTCGTTAACGTGCTGCGGGTGCAGGAGCTCGCTCCGGGCGAGTCGGTCGAGCGGGAGCTCGCGCTGCTGAAGGTCGCGGCGCCGGCGAGCAAGCGCACCGAGCTGATGGCCCTCGCCGAGGTCTTCGGCGCGCGCGTCGCCGATCTAGGCCCGGACTCGATCGTCTTCGAGCTCGTAGGCTCCCCGGAGGAGATCGATTCCTTCGAAGAGCTGGTCCGCCCGCACGGGTTGCAGGAGCTCGGCCGCACCGGTCGCCTCGGCCTCGCCCGGGCGACGCGGCCGCAGCGCCCGCGCTCGTCACAGCAGGTCATGGCCTGAACCCCGAAACAAGGAGCGAAGCGAAGACATGGCAACCATTCATCGCGACGGCGAGCTCGGACTTCTCGACGGCAAGGTCGCAGTCGTCGGCTTCGGCAGCCAGGGACACGCGCACGCGCTCAACCTGCACGACTCCGGCGTCGAGGTCGTCGTCGGTCTCCGCGAGGGGAGCTCCTCGCGCGCAGCCGCCGAGGAAGCGGGGGTCGAGGTCGCGCCGATCGCCGACGCCGTCCGCGGGGCGCAGATCGTCGCCATGCTCGTTCCCGATCACGTCCAGCAGGCGGTGTGGGAGTCTGATGTTGCGCCGAACCTCGAGCCCGGCGCGGCGGTGCTCTTCGCGCACGGCCTGAACATCCACTTCGGGCGGATCGTCCCACCCCACGGCCACGACGTGATCATGGTCGCCCCGAAGGCTCCCGGCCACCGCGTGCGCGAGCTCTACGTCTCCGGTGCCGGGACGCCGGGCCTCGTCGCGATCCAGCAGGACGCAAGCGGCCGCGCGCTCCAGCTCGCGCTCGCGTATGGCGTCGGCATCGGGTGCGGCCGGGTCGGCCTACTGGAGACGACCTTCGCGGAGGAGACCGAGAGCGATCTGTTCGGCGAGCAGGCGGTACTGTGCGGCGGCGTTCCCGCGCTCGTGCAGGCGGGCTTCGACATCCTCGTCGAGGCCGGCTACCAGCCGGAGATCGCCTACTACGAGTGCTTGAACGAGCTGAAGCTCATCGTCGACCTCCTCTACCAGGGCGGGTACGAGTACATGCGCTACTCGGTGTCCGACGTCGCCGAGTACGGCGACCTCTCGCGCGGCACCCGCGTCGTCGACGACAGCGTGCGCGAGCGGATGCGCGGGATCCTCGAGGAGATCCGCAGCGGCGCCTTCGCGAAGGAGTTGTTCGACGACGACGAGGCGGGACGCCCGAAGTTCGCCCAGCTCCGCGAGGAAGGCGGAAAGCGCGCGACCGAGATCGAGCGGGTCGGAAAGGAGCCCTCGGTCAGCCGGATGTTGGCCGAGAGCGGCGACGAAATCGAGCGCGCGACCGGCCACCGGCTGCGCGTCGTCCGTGCGCTCGTCCAGGACAAGGAGAAGGAGCGCCCTTTTCCGGCTGCTGACGGCGTGCTGACGACGAACTTCGCGGAGATCCGCGACGACCCGTCGATCGACGTGGTTGCGGAGGTGATGGGCGGACTGGAGCCGGCGGGCGGCTACGTCCGCGAGCTTCTCCGCATCGGCAAGCCGGTTGTGACGGCGAACAAGCAGCTTGTGGCACGCGAGGGCGCCGATCTGTTCGCGATCGCCTCCGCGGCCGGCGTGCAGCTCCGCTTCGAGGCGTCGGTGTGCGCGGCGATCCCGGTCGTGAAGGTGCTCCGCGAGTCGCTGATCGCGACGAATGTCCACCGGGTCCTCGGGATCGTGAACGGGACGACGAACTTCATCCTCTCGCGGATGGAGCGCGGCGGCTCCTACGCGGACGCGCTCGCCGCGGCGCAGCAGCTCGGCTACGCAGAGGCCGACCCGAGCGACGATGTCAACGGCGCCGACGCGGCCGCGAAGATGGCGATTCTCGCGACGGTCGCCTTCGGCTCGCGCGTCGCGCTCGAGGACGTCGACACGCGGGGCATCACCGAGATCGAGCCGGCGCACGTCGCCGCAGCCGCCGGTCTCGGGATGGTCGTCCGGCTCGTGGGCATCGCCACGCTTGCCGGCGACGCCGTCGACGTCCGTGTCCAGCCGGCGTTCGTGGAGCGCTCGCATCCGCTCGCCGCCGTCGACGGCGCGTTCAACGCGGTCATGCTCCAGGGGGACGCGATCCGGGAGATCACGCTCGAGGGGCCGGGCGCCGGCGGGACGGAGACGGCGTCGGCCGTCGTTGCGGATCTCGTGAGCGTCGTCGGCACCGCGGGCACAGGCTTTCTCCAGAACGACGCCTGCTGGCGCGAGCTCGACCGGCTCGACCCGAGCGAGTGGCGCTCGCCGTTCTACGTGCACCTCGACGTCGCCGACCGTCCCGGTGTGCTCGCGCACGCGGCGAGCAGGCTCGCCGCGCACGAGGTGTCGGTCGCCCAGCTCGTGCAGCGCCTGGGCGACGGGCAGGCCTCCCTCGACCTCGTCCTGCACGAGGCGCCGCTCGGCCGCGTGAACGGCGCGCTCGCGGAGATCGCCGCCTTCCCGGAGGTGCTCGACCGCCCTTTCGTGGCGCCGGTCGTGTCGGAGCGGCCGCTGTGACCGTAACGCTCGGCGAGGGCAACACCCCGCTGCTGCAGGCGCCGCGGCTGTCCGAGCGGCTCGGCGTCGAGCTCTGGCTCAAGTGGGAGGGCGCGAACCCGACCGGCTCGTTCAAGGACCGGGGCATGAGCGTCGCCGTGACGAAGGCCGTCGAGGACGGAGCGCACGCCGTCGTTTGTGCATCGACGGGCAACACCGCTGCGTCGTGCGCGGCGTACGCGGCGAGGGCCGGCCTGGAGGCGATCATCGTCGTTGTCGGGGGCGGCGCGGCGAGCTCGAAGCTCGTGCAGGTGCGAGCCGTCGGTGGGCGCATCGTGGAGGTCGACGGCACCTTCTCCGACGCGTATGCACACGCCGAGGAGCTCGCGGCAGAAGACGGCCACGTGCTCGTCAACTCGACGAATCCGCATCGCATCGAGGGACAGAAGACGGCGGCCTTCGAGATCGTCGAGCAGCTCGGCGGCCTCCCGGATGTGCTGACGCTTCCATACGGCGGCGGCGGCAACACGAAGGCCTATGCACGGGGCTTCATGGAGGCCGCCGGCGCGCTTCCCCGTCTGCACCCCGTCGAGGCGTCGCACCGTGCGGACACGCTCGCCTCGGCGATCCGCATCGTCGACCCGATCCACCGCGCCGAGGTCGAGGAGGCGCTCGAGCGCTCCGGTGGCTCGGTCGTCACGGTCGACGACGTCGAGATCGTTCGGGCCTGGCGCGCCCTGGGTCACGAGGAAGGGCTCTTCTGCGAGCCGGCGTCCGCCGCCGGGATCGCCGGCCTCGAGCGCGGCTCGGCAGCCCAGGGCGAGCGCGTCGTCTGCGTCGTCACCGGCCACGGGCTGAAGGACCCGGCGGCGGTCGAATGAGGATTCACGTGCGTGCTCCCGCCACGACTGCGAACCTCGGCCCAGGTTTCGACATCGCCGGGGCGGCGCTCGAGCTCTGGAACGAGCTCGAGGTCGACGAGGCGAGCGGCGAGGTCGACGAGAGGCATCTCGGCGTGCGCGCGTTCGCGCGCTACGCGTCGCCCTCGGGCTGGTCGTTCGCGTTCACAGACCGCATCCCGCGCGAGCGCGGGCTCGGCTCGAGCGCCGCGGTCGTCGCGCTCGGCCTCGTCGCGGGCGCGATCGCCGCGGGCGAGGATCCCTCCGCCGACGAGCTGCTCGCGGAGGGCCTCGAGCTCGAAGGCCATGCGGACAATCTCGCCGCCGCCCTCGCGGGCGGTGTGTGTCTCACCTGGGACGGCCGGATCGCGCGCATCGCAGACGACGTGCCGGCAGCCGCGATCGCCGTCGTCCCCCAGACCCGCGTGAACACGGCCGAAGCGCGCGCAGCGTTGCCGCAAACGGTGCAGCACGCCGACGCCGTGTTCAGCGCGGGACGCGCGACCCTGCTCGGGGCCGCACTCGCCCGCGGCGACGCGAGCCTGTTGGCCGCGAGTGCCGACGACCGCCTCCACGAGCCGTTTCGCGCGGCGAACGCGCCCCATCTCGCCGCGATCCGCGCCGACCTGCCCGCCGGTGCGCTCGGCGCGACGCTCTCCGGCTCCGGCCCGACGGTGATCGTCTGGGCCGAGAAGGCGCTCGCCGGCGAGGTCGCGGTCGAGCTCGCCGACCGCTTCCCCGAGCACGACGTGATGCACCTGCCAATCGCGACGACTGGAGCCGGACCTGCATGACGAATGACCCTTACTCCCGCCCGACCGACCCTGCGAAGCGCCACAGCGCGGCGATCACGAACGGTGTCGACCGCGCCCCAGCGCGCGCGATGCTGAAGGGGATCGGCATGGACGATGAGGCGCTCGCGCGGCCGCTCGTCGGCATCGCGACGACGTGGATCGAAACGATGCCGTGCAACTGGAACCAGCGGGAGCTCGCACGGCACGTGCGGCGCGGCATCCTCGAGGCGGGCGGCACGCCGATGGAGTTCAACACGATCGCCGTCTCGGACGGCGTCTCGATGGGGACCGAGGGCATGCGCGCGTCGCTCGTGTCGCGCGAGACGATTGCGGACTCGATCGAGCTCGTCGTGCGCGGGCACATGCTCGACGGCCTGGTCTGCCTCGTCGGCTGCGACAAGACGATTCCCGCTGCGGTCATGGCGCTCGCCCGGCTCGACGTCCCCGGCCTTGTCCTCTACAACGGCTCGATTGCGCCGGGGCGCTTCCGCGGCCGCGACGTCACGATCCAGGACGTCTTCGAGGCGGTCGGCGCGGCCGCCGCGGGGACGATGAGCAACGCCGACGTGCACGAGCTGGAAGACGTCGCATGCCCGGGCGCCGGCGCGTGCGGCGGGCAGTTCACCGCAAACACGATGGCAACGGTGCTCGAGTTCCTCGGCATCAGCCCGGCCGGGCTCAACGACGTCCCAGCCACCGATCCGGCCAAGCATCAGGCGGCCTACGAGGCGGGTCGCATCGCGATGCGGCTCGTTCGGGACGATGTCCGGCCCTCACAGATCATCACGCGCGACGCGCTCGAGAACGCAGCAGCGGCCGTCGCCGCGACGGGCGGCTCGACGAACGGCGTGCTGCACCTGCTCGCGATCGCGTACGAGCTCGGGATCGACCTGACGATCGACGAGTTCGACCGGATCGCAGAACGCACTCCGGTCGTCGCGGACATCAAACCGGGCGGGCGGTTCGTTGCGACCGACCTGCACGCCGCCGGCGGCGTCGCGCTTGTCGCGCGGGAGCTGCTGAAGCGCGGGCTCGTCCACGGCGATTCACCGAATGTCGACGGGCGTTCGCTCTCGCAGGTTGCGACGGCAGTGGTCGAGACGCCGGGGCAGGAGGTCGTCGTCCCGATCGAGACGCCGCTGAAGGAGACGGGAGGCCTCGCGATCCTGCGCGGCAACCTCGCGCCGGACGGCTCCGTCGTGAAGCTCGCCGGCCACGAGCGCCTGTTCCACACCGGGCCTGCGCGCGTCTTCGACTCGGAAGAGGAGTGCTTCGCCGCCGTGAAGGCGCGGACCATCCGGGCAGGAGACGTGGTCGTCATTCGCTACGAGGGCCCCGCAGGCGGTCCGGGCATGCGCGAGATGCTGCACGTCACGGCTGCACTCGTCGGCGAAGGCCTCGGCGACGAGGTGGCGCTCGTCACCGACGGCCGCTTCTCCGGCGCGACCCACGGGCTGATGGTGGGGCACGTCGCACCGGAAGCCGTGCGCGGCGGGCCGATCGCCGCGGTGCGCGACGGCGACACGATCGAGCTCGACGTCGAGGCCCGGGAGCTGCGGGTGCTGCTCTCCGACGACGAGATCGCCGCCCGGCTCGCCGATGTCGTCCCGCCGCCGCCCCGATACGTGAAGGGCGTCCTCGCCCGCTACGCCGCCGGGGTCTCCTCGGCCTCCGAAGGTGCAGTGCTGCGGTGACGTGCTTTATTTTGTATAGTGCGACCCTGGAGACGGGCGCGTCCCGCTCCACATCGAGAGAGGCTGAGGGACCGGCCCTGCGAAGCCTCGGCAACCTGCCCCCCAAGAAGCGACAGGGTGGTGTGGTGCCAAACCCGGACGGATGTCGAGCGTTTGGACGAAAGGAGAAGGAGTAGTGCCCGCAACCGCACTCCGCTGTCGGGTCTGTGAGACCCAGTACCCGTTGGATCCCATCGGGGTCTGCGCCAAATGCTTCGGGCCGCTCGATCCGGTCTATGACCGGGACGAGCAACGCCGGACCGTCACCCATGCCTCGATCGAGGCGGGGCCGCCGTCTGTCTGGCGTTACGCCGACCTGCTGCCGGTGGCGCCGCCTGCCGAGACGCGACTTCCCGCAGGGTGGACGCCGCTGATCCGCGCGCCGCGACTCGAGCAGGAGCTCGGGCTCAGCGAGCTCTGGCTCAAGCTCGACACGGCGAATCCGACGCACTCGTTCAAGGACCGCGTCGTCGCCGTGGCCGCCGCGAAGGCCCAGGAGCTCGGCCGCACGACGATCGCCTGCTCGTCGACCGGCAACCTCGCGAATGCCGTCGCCGCGCGCGCCGCAGCCGAAGGACTCGAGGCCGTCGTGCTCTGTCCTGCCGATCTCGAGCCGGAAAAGCTGATCGCCACCGCCGTGTACGGGGCGAAGATCTTCGCAGTCGAGGGCAGCTACGACGACTGCTCGCGGCTCTGCGTCGAGCTGTCGTTCGAGCTCGGCAGCGACGTTGGGAGATGGGCATTCGTGAACGTCGAGCTCCGCGCCTACTACGCGGAGGGCTCGAAGACGCTCGGCTTCGAGATCGCCGAGCAGCTCGGCTGGGAGTTGCCGGATGCGGTCGTAGCCCCGGTCGCGTCGGGCGCGATGTTCTCGAAGGTGCACCTGGGCTTCGGCGAGCTGCTCGAGCTCGGGCTCGTGGAGGGAACGACGCCGCGTCTCTTCGGCGGCCAGGCCGAGGGCTGCTCGCCCGTGGCAACCGCGTTCCACAGCGGCGAAAAGGTGAAGCCCGTGCGGCCGAACACGATCGCGCGCTCGCTCGCGATCGGCAGTCCCGCGGACGGCGAGATCGCGGTCGCGACCGCGCACGAGTCGGGCGGCGCCGTTCACGCGGTCTCGGAGGACGAGATCGTCGAGAACATCCTGTTGCTCGCCGAGACGACCGGCGTCTTCGGGGAGACGGCGCCGGCGGTCACGCTCGGCGCGCTGCGCGAGGCCGTGCGCCGCGGCGAGCTCGGGGCGGACGACCGCGTTGTCCTGATCGTGACGGGTGACGGGCTCAAGACGCCCGGCCTCGTCGCCGACCGGCTCGACCCGACGGTTGTCGAGCCGGATGCAGACCTGATCCTGGAGACGCTCGGTGTCTCCGTCTAACCCCAGAGGAGGTTTCTCATGAGAACCGGTCCGAGGACCGGGTTCCGCTGGACGCACGAGACGATCGTCTACGCGATCACTCTTTGGTACCGCAAGCACAGTCGGACTCCGTTGACGAGCGAGTGGGACCAGGCCGGCGAGAACCATCCGTCGAGGCAGACAGTTGCGCGCGTGTTCGGCAGCTGGAACGCCGCCATGCAAGCTGCGGGCTTCACCCCGCGCCCGCGCGGACGGCAGCCGCGCTCGCTCGCGGAAGGGGCGCTTGCCGACGGGTAGCGAGGTCGTCGTCCTCCTGCCGGGGGACGGAATCGGCCCGGAGGTGGCCGAGCAGGCGCGACGCGTGCTCGAAGCGCTCGCGCCTGGGCTCGCGATCGAGGAGCGCCTGATCGGCGGCGCTGCGATCCGGGCCACGGGCACACCGCTTCCGGACGAGACGCGCGACGCGTGTCTGACGGCCACCGCCGTGCTCAAGGGCCCCGTCGGCGATCCCGAGTTCGACGCGGCTGACGTGCGCCCCGAGCAAGGGCTGCTCGCGCTTCGCGCCGCGCTCGACACCTACGCCAACCTTCGGCCGGCGGTGCTCGATCACATCGACGTGTTGATCGTGCGGGAGCTCGTCGGCGGTCTCTACTTCGGCGAGCACGGCGTGCGCGACGACGGCACGGTCTACGACACGTGCGAGTACCACCCGCGGCAGGTCGAGCGGATCGCGCGCCGCGCATTCCGGCTTGCGCAGGCTCGCGACCGGCGCTTGACGTCGGTCGACAAGGCGAACGTCCTCGAGACGTCGCGGATGTGGCGTCGCGTCGTCGACGAGCTCGCACCCGAGTATCCGGACGTCAAGGTCGAGCACATGCTCGTCGACAACGCAGCGATGCAGCTGGCGATGAGCCCGGAGCGGTTCGACGTGCTCGTCACCGAGAACATGTTCGGCGACATCCTCTCCGACCTCGCGGCGGCAGTGACCGGCGGCCTCGGGCTCGCCCCTTCGGCGTCGCTCTCCGACGGCGGGCCGGGGATCTTCGAGCCCGTGCACGGCTCGGCGCCCGACATCGCCGGCCGTGGTGTCGCGAACCCCACGGCGATGCTCCGCTCCACCGCGCTTCTGCTCGAGCACGGTCTCGGGCTGCACGGGGAGGCGCAGGCGCTGGTGCAAGCGATCGAGGCGGCGATCGCCCACACGCCGACGGCGGATCTGGGCGGCAGCGCGACGACCTCCGAGTTCGGCGCGGCGGTAAGGGAACAACTTTCCATTGACGATCGAGCCGGCGCCCCGTACGGTGGGTGAGATGCGTTTCGCGTCTGAAGCCGTTTCGCGCACCTTTGCGGGCTTCTTCGCGTACGCCTTTATGCGCTAGCCGGCGCCCTCGCTCCCCCCGCAGCGGCCGGCTAGGACATCTCTCGCGGGATACCCGTCTCGTCACGCATGGAGGCACGCACGCACATGACACCGCCAGTTGCATATCCCGGGCCGCCCGGCTCCCACACGGCCAGTGCCGCGGCGGCGCTCTTCCCGTCGGATCCGCTCGTGCCTCTGGCGGGCTTCCGGGCGGTCGCCGACGCGGTCGTCTCGGCCGAGGTCGGTCACGGCGTGCTGCCGATCGAGAGCTCACTCGCCGGTGCCGTTGCGGAGACGCACGACCTCCTCTACGAGCGGGCGCTCTCGATCGTCGGCGAGACCGTCCTACCGATCCGCCACTGTCTCGCAGCGATCAGCAGCGTGCCGCTGGACGAGATTCGCATCGTGCGCTCGCACCCGATGGCGCTCGACCAGTGCCGCGAGCTCCTCGCGCGGCTCCCGAAGGCGAAGGTGATCCTGTCTGCGACGACGGCGGAGGCAGGCCAGCACGTCGCCGAGGATGGGGACCCGACCGAGGCCGCGATCGTCGGCGCAGAGGCGGTCTCGCTCTATGGTCTCACGGTGCTCGCCGACGACGTAAGCGACAGTCCGGCGTTCACCCGGTTCGTCTCGATCGCGCCGTACACCCGGATCGATCGCGTGCGGGCCGCACGGACGGCGTTCACGTTCGCGACGCATCACAAGCCGGGGGCGCTTCACGCAGCGATCGAGCCGATCGCGCGCGCAGGTCTCGATCTCGTGCGTTTGGTGTCACGGCCGCTGCCGGCGACGCCGTGGAAGTACCGATTCGACGCCGTCGTCATCGGGCATCCGCTCGATCCGTCGGTGCGGGTTGCCCTGCGGGAACTGGAAGCGGCGACGCGCGAGCTGCGCGTCGTCGGTGTCTACGAAGGTCATGAGGAGCAAGCGTCATGAGTACGACTGTGGACGATCCGTATGTCCTGAAAGTGCGGCGTGAGATCTCGGATCTCGACTCGTCGCTCGTCGCGCTCGTCAACAAGCGGCTGAAGCTCGTCGCACAGCTGAAGCGCTACAAGGAGGAGCACGGCATCGGCTTCGTCGACCTCGCGCGCGAGGAGTGGATGCTGCAGTACCTCCAGCGCTCGAACGGCGGCCCGCTGTCGAAGGAAGGCCTCGGCGAGCTGTACCACTACGTGCTCGACCTGACGAAGCAGGAAGTGGTGAAGCAGGAGAGCTAGCTACGCCTGCAGCGCGCTGAGCGCAGCAACGCCCGCGGCGATGATCGCGATACCCGCGAGCTGCACCCGGGTGAGCCGTTCGCGGAAGAGAACGAACGCTGCAACGGCGGCGAGCGCAGCGAACTGCGAGGCGAGGACGGACGTCACCGCGATGCTGTGCCTAGCGCCGAGGACGAACGCGGCTGCGCCGCCGACCTCGCACAGGCCCGATGCGACGACGAACGGCAGCGCGCCGCGGCCGATTCGGAGCGTTCGCGTTGCGGCCAGCGGGAGCATGACGGCCACGACGCCCACGAACCGCGCGGGAACGAGCGCCCAGACGAGCGGCAGCGTCTCGCCGAGGCGGCCCGTCGCGTAGAGGCTCACGCCGAAGCAAAGGGCCGACCCCGCGGCGAGCAGGCTCGCACGCAGCGGGTCGCCGGAGCCACCGCCGGGCGCGATGCTCGCGAGTACGACACCGATCGTGATCAGGACGAGCATCGTCCCGACGCCTGCGCCGAGCGTCTCTCCGGCGACGATCGCGATCACGGCCGTGAGCGCCCCCTCGGTTGAGACGATCGGCGTGACGATCGCGACCTTGCCGATGCGCAGCGCGCTGTACTCGAGCAGCAGGCCGACGACGTTTCCCGCTCCGGACACCCCGAGGAGCACGAGCTCACGCAGGCCGAGCCCGTTGGGGACACCTTCGACGGCGGTGAGCGGAACGACGATCGCGAAGCCCGTCAGCATCACCCACGCGAGCGCCGACCACGCGCCGATCAGCCGCGACCCGCGCGTGGCGCTCAATGCGGCGCCGGCCCAGCACGCGGCTGCGACGAAGCCCTCGAGGATCGCGATCACGGTTCTATGGTGGACGTGGCAGTCGTTCCGAAACGACTGCAACCGGGTTGAAACCCGGTTGCAAGCTAGATCGTCAGCGTCGAGATCAGCGCCGGGTGCTCGGCTTCGTACGCCGAGATCTTCTCGTCCTCGCGCAGCGTGAGCGCGACGTCGTCGAGTCCCTCGAGCAGACATTCGCGCGCGTGGTCGTCGAGCTCGAACGGATAGCCGCCCGCTGTCCGCGACTCGAGGTCAACCGTGATCTCCTCGCCGCCGCGGGCGCGCTCGGCCAGCTCCTTCACCTGCTCCGCGGGAAGCGTCACCGGCAGCAGCCCGATCTTCAGCGAGTTCTGGCGGAAGATGTCGCCGTAGGAGGGTGCGACGATCGCCTGGAACCCGTAGTCCTCGAGCGCCCACGGCGCATGCTCGCGCGACGACCCGCAGCCGAAGTTCCGGCCGGTGATCAGAATCTTGCCTTCCTGATGGTTGAGCTCGAAGTCCGGGTCCTTGCGCCAGTCGAAGAAGAGGAACTCGCCGAAGCCCGTGCGCTCGATGCGCTTCAGGAACTGCTTCGGGATGATCTGGTCGGTGTCGACGTCGGGCCGGTCGAGCACCACCGCATTTGACGTGACGGAGCGAAACGCCTTCACGCCGGAACTGTTCTCTCCGTCGCGGCGCGCCGCGGGCGCGCCGCGACGCAAGGGGGAACCTCTCGGTTCCCCCGAGTCCCCCTCCCCGGAGCCGGCGCGAGCACGCTCACGCCGGCACCAGGTCGCGGACGTCGGAGAAGCGCCCCGCGATCGCCGTCGCCGCGGCCACCGTCGGGCTGACGAGATGCGTGCGTCCCCCGGCGCCCTGCCGTCCTTCGAAGTTGCGGTTCGACGTCGAGGCACACCGCTCGCCCGGCGCGAGGATGTCCGGATTCATGCCGAGGCACATCGAGCAGCCTGCGCGGCGCCACTCGAAGCCGGCGTCGAGGAAGATGCGATCGAGGCCCTCGGCCTCGGCCTGCTTCTTCACCTGAGCCGACCCCGGGACCACCTGCGCGCGGACGGAGGGATGAACGTGCCGCCCCAGCACGACGGCGGCGGCTGCGCGCAGATCCTCGATCCTCGAGTTCGTGCACGAGCCGATGAAGACGCGGTCGACCCCGATTTCCTGGATCGGCGTACCGGGCTCGAGCGCCATGTATGCGAGCGCCCGCTCGGCGGCCGCCCGTGCGTCGGGATCGTCGAAGTCGCCGGGATCGGGCACGACGCCGTCGATCGGGACGACCATCCCGGGATTCGTGCCCCAGGTGACCTGCGGGCGGATCTCGGAGACGTCGATCTCGAGCTCGCGGTCGAACACCGCGTCGGGATCCGTCGGCAGCCGGCGCCAGCGCTCGACGGCTGCGTCCCAGTCCTTCGGCGCACCCGGGCGCCCGCGGAGGTACTCGAACGTCGTCTCGTCCGGCGCGATCAACCCGGCGCGTGCGCCCGCCTCGATCGACATGTTGCAGATCGTGAGGCGTCCCTCCATCGAAAGCCCCTCGATCACCGGGCCCGCGTACTCGATCACGTAGCCGACGCCGCCGTCGACGCCGAGCTTGCCGATCGCATTAAGGACGATGTCCTTCGCGCCGACTCCTTCCGGCAGCTCGCCGACGAAGGTCAGGCGCAGGGAGCGCGGCTTGCGCTGCTGGAGCGTTTGCGTCGCGAGCACGTGCTCGACTTCGGACGTTCCGATCCCGAAGGCGAGCGCGCCGAATGCGCCGTGCGTGGAGGTGTGCGAGTCCCCGCACACGATCGTCAGCCCCGGCTGCGTCAGGCCGAGCTCGGGGCCGATCACGTGCACGATGCCCTCGCGCCCGCTACCGGTCGCATAGAGCGGAACGCCGAACTCGCGGCAGTTCTCCGCGAGCGCGGCCAGCTGCTGCTCGGACAGCGGATCTATGGGCGTGTCGTCCCCCGTCGCCACGTTGTGATCCATCGTCGCGAGCGTCAGATCGGGCCGCCGTACCTCTCTGCCCGCAACCCGGAGCGACTCGAACGCCTGCGGCGAAGTGACCTCGTGGACGAGGTGCAGGTCGACGTAGAGCAGGTCCGGCAAGCCCTCCGCGCGGCGCGCGACGTGGCTCTCCCAGACCTTGTCGAAGAGGGTCGAACCCATGCTTCGACGCTAGCGCGGGGTTGGGGCTACGGGTACCCCTTTGTGCGGTTTTGCGCGGATTTCAGCCTGAGGGGGGTTTGGCGAAACAGTGGCTGAGCCGCAGGGCCGCGCTGGACGCCGCGCTGCGGCGTCCTCAGTCGCCCCGATAGCACCACTATCGAGGCTCCCTGCGTCCTTGCAATCGCGACGTCCATCGCACCCCTGCGACGAGCACCGTTCCACCAAACCCCCCTAGGCTTGACGGATGGCCGTCCGGGACGCCTCCGCCGCCGACGCGCCGCTTCGGCGCGACGTCCGCCTGCTCGGTGACCTGCTCGGCCGCGTCCTCGTCGAGCAGGAGGACGAGTCGCTCCTCGACGACGTCGAGCGCGTTCGCGGCCTGGCTCGGGCGGCACGCGCAGGCGGGCCGCAGGACGATCTCGCGGCTGCGGTGGCCGAGCTGCCGCTCGATCGGCAGGCGAGCGTGCTCCGGGCCTTCGCCCTCTACTTCACGCTCGCCAACGTCGCCGAGCAGCAGCACCGGATCCGGCGGCGGCGCGCGTACGCGGCGGAGGAGCGGGTGCTGCCCGAGTCGCTCGACGAGTCGTTCTCGCGCGTGCCGAAAGGGGAGGTCGCGGAGCGTGTCTCCCTCCAGCTCGTGCTGACCGCCCATCCGACCGAGGCAGCGCGGCGGACGGTGCTCGCATCGCACCTGCGGATCGCAGCGCTGCTGGCCGAGCTCGACGACGCGCCTTATCGCCGCGACCTGATCGAGCAGCAGCTCGCCGCCGAGATCACTGCGCTCTGGCAGACGGACGAGGTGCGCTCTCGCCGGCCGCGCGTCGTCGACGAGATCCGCAACGGTCACTGGTTCTTCGAGCAGAGCCTGATCGACGCGGCCGAGCAGCTCCTCGCCGACTACCGGCGCCACCTGCCTCACGCTCCGGCGCCGTTGCGCTTCGGCACGTGGATCGGGGGCGACGCCGACGGCAATCCGAACGCGGGGGCCGAGACGATTCGCGATGCACTCGAGCGCGCGCGCACGCTGCTGCGCCTGCGCTACCGCGACGAGGTGCGCGCGCTCGCGGCCGCGATCGGCGTCTCGTCGCGCTTGACCGACGTGGACGACGAGCTGCAAGAGTCGATTGCTCGCGACGAGCGTGAGCTGCCGGATTACGCAGAAGCGATCGGCGATCAGAATCTGGACGAGCCGTACCGGCGGAAGCTCTCGTTCATGTGGCGGCGTCTCGATGCGGATGCCTACGAATCCGCGGAGCGTCTCGCGGCCGACCTCGCGCTGCTCGACCGCAGCCTCCGCGCGCACCGCGGCGCGCGAATCGCCGACGGCGCGCTTGCGGCGCTGCGCCGTCGCGTCGAGATCTTCGGCCTGCATCTGGCGAAGCTCGACGTGCGCGTGCACGCGCGCGATCTCGTCGACCCGAGCGATCGCGTCCACGGGATCTTCGACGCGGTGGCCGAGGCACGACGCCGGCACGGTCCGCACGCGCTGGACACGCTCATCGTGTCGGGAACCTCGAGCGCGGAGGACGTTCTGCGAGTCCGGGAGCTGACCGGGGAGCCGCTCGCGCTCGTGCCGCTCTTCGAGTCGATCGAGGACCTGCGCGCCGCCCCGCGTATCTACGAGGAGCTGCTCGACGCGGGCGGCTGCCGCGAGGTCATGGTCGGCTACTCCGATTCGGCGAAGGACGCGGGCTACCTCGCCGCGCAGTGGGAGATTCGCAGCGCGCTCGTCGCACTCGCCGCCGTCGCCCGCCGCCGGGGCGCCGAGCTGACCGTCTTCCACGGCCGCGGCGGCAGCGCCGGGCGCGGCGGCGGGCCGACGTATGCTGCGATCCTCGCGCAGCCGCAGGGCGAGCCGCCCGGACGGTTGAAGCTGACCGAGCAAGGCGAGACGATCGCGTTCAAGTACGGGCTACCGGGACTTGCGTACGCGAATCTCGAGTCGGCGCTCGCCGCCACACTCCTCGCCGCGTTCCCGGTCGACGTCGACGTCGATACGTCGCTCGTTGCCGCGCTCGCCGAACGTTCCCGGGCGGTGTATCGCGGGCTCACGGGCGACCCGGGCTTCGTCGACTTCTTCCGCGCGTTCACGCCGGTCGACGAGCTCGCGCTCCTGAACATCGGCTCGCGGCCGGCGCGCCGTCCTGAGAGCGTCGACTATCTGGCGTCACTGCGGGCGATTCCGTGGGTGTTCGCGTGGACCCAGAACCGCTGCGTGCTGCCGTCGTGGTACGGCTGCGGGACCGCGTTCGGCGAAGCCGACGTCGAGGAGCTGCGCCTGCTCTATCGCGAATGGCCGTTCTTCCGTTCGCTCGTGCAGAACCTCGAGATGACGCTCGCGAAGGCGAGCATCGAGATCGCGCGCGAGTACCTCGTGCTCGTGGACGACGACCGCTTGTGGGAGCCGATCGCAGGCGAGCATGCGCGCACGGTGGCCGCGGTGCTGGAGATCGTCGAGGCGGACGAGCTCCTCGACCGCCACCCCGTCGTGCAGCGCTCGATCCGGTTGCGCAATCCGTACGTTGATCCGATGAACGCGATCCAGGTCGAGCTCTTGCGCCGCTACCGCAACGGGGACGAGGACGCGGCGCCCGCGCTGCTGCGGTCGATCGCGGGCATCGCAGCCGGCTTGAGGAACACGGGATGAGGGACCAGGTGGAGCGCGAGGCTGCGGCCGCGGCGTCCGCCGTCGGCCGGTTGAGCGACGATCGCGTGACCGGCGCCCTCGAGCGTGCCGCGGATCTCGTCTCGGAGCACCGCCACGCGATCGCGGCAGCGAACGCAGAGGACGTCGAGGCTGCGGAGCTGGACGAAGGCGCGCTCGACCGCCTTCGCCTCGACGACGCACGGATCGCGGCGCTCGGCGAGCAGCTTTCGGAGCTCGCCGCGCTGCCGCCCCTCGAGCGGGACGAAGACGGGTGGACGCTCGAGAACGGGCTGCAGGTATCCGTGCGTCGCATCCCGATCGGAGCCGTCGGCGCGAACTTCGAGGCGCGGCCGAACGTCGCGGTGGACGTCGCCGGGCAGCTGCTCAAGTCGCTGAACGGCGCTGTGCTGCGGACGGGCGGCGCCGCGCTGCGGACGGTGACCGTGCTCGTCGACGAGGTCCTCCGGCCGGCACTCGCCGACGCCGGGCTTCCGCCCGAGTCGGTCGGCCTCGTCCGCTCGCCCGACCGTGAGGGCGCCCGGATCCTCGTCTCGCTGCCGCACGTTCTGCCGCTCGTCATCCTCCGTGGAAGCGGAGAGACGACGGCTGCGCTCGCTCGGGAGGCTGCTGTGCACGGCGTACGGACGCTCGCGCACGCCGAGGGCGGCGGTGTCCTCTACATCGGCGCGGCGGCCGATCCGGCGAAGGCGGAGGCGCTCGTCGCTGCGAGCCTCGACCGGCTCGGCGTCTGTAACCGGCTGAACCTCCTCCTCGTCGACCGTGGGACGGCGGTGAACGTCCTGCCGGTGCTCGAGCAGCTTGGAATCGTCGCGATTCGCGAGCCGGAGCGGCTCGGCCACGAGTGGGCGAACGATCCGGAGCACATCGCTTCCGTCACCGTTCGCACGGTCGACTCGCTGGAGGAGGCCGTCGCGCTCGCGAACCGGGAGACCTCGGGGCTCGCCGCTTCCATCGTCACCGAGGACGAAGCCGCCGCCGAGCGCTTCCTCGCCGGGTATCGCGGGACGGCTGTGTTCTGGAACGCGACGACGCGCTTCACCGACGGGTTCGCGCTCACGGGCTCCCCGGAAACCGGGATCAACGTCGACCGTGTGCCGGGTCCACGCGGCCCCGTGACCTACCGCGACCTGTACCTGCGTCAGTACCGCGTCGTCGGCGACGGAACGCAGCACCGGTGAAGCGGCCGCTCGTCGTCAAGCTCGGCTCGAGCCTCGTCGTCGACGAGCGCGGACGCCCGCGTCGCGCCCTGCTGCGCGCACGCGCAGCCGAGATCGCGGAGATCGTCGAAGGCGGCACGCCGGTCTGCGTCGTCTCCTCCGGCGCCATTGCGCTCGGCCTCCCCCGTCTCGGCCTCGAGCGGCGGCCGGGGGCGCTGTCACGGCTGCAGGCCGCTTCGGCGCTCGGGCAGGCGGCCCTCCAGCGCGCGTGGCAGGACGCGCTCGGCCCGCACGGGCTCGACGCCGCGCAGATCCTGCTCACGAGCGCCGAGATCGGCGAGCGCCGCGCGTATGTCAACGCACGCAGCGCGCTGAACGCGCTCTTCACGCTCGGCGCCGTGCCGGTCGTCAACGAGAACGACGCGACGGCGACCGACGAGATCAGCTTCGGCGACAACGACGCGCTCGCTGCGCAGGTGGCCGTGCTGGTCCGGGCGCGGATGCTCGTGCTCCTCACGTCGGTCGCAGGGGTCTTGCGGGAAGGGGTGCTGGTCGAGGACGGCTCGTCGGCGCGTGAGGTCTCGTTCGGCCCAGGCAACCCGCTCGGACGAGGCGGGATGGAGAGCAAGGTCGGAGCGGCGGAGCTTGCCGCAGGCGCGGGCATCCCGACGCTCATCGCGGATGGCGCGGGCGAGGGCGTGATCACCGGCGCGCTTGCCGGCAGGGCCGGCGGCACGCGCTTTGCCGCGGGCGAAGCCACGCCGGCGTTCAAGCTCTGGCTGCGGCACGGAAAGCGCGTCGTCGCCCGTGTGCACGTCGACGAAGGTGCGCGTCGAGCGCTCGTCGACGGTGGTGCGAGTCTCCTGGCCGTCGGCATCGCACGCTGGGACGAGGACTTTCGCGCCGGCGACGGCATCGAGCTCGTCGGCCCCGACGGCCTCGCGTTCGCGCGTGGCATCGCGTCGGTCGACTCGGCCGAGCTCGCGGGTCGTCCGGCGAACGTCGAAGCGGTGCACCGCGACCGCCTCGACGTCTTCGTCCGCTAAGTCGAGAAGAATCGAGCGAGACGGCTTGCCACCGCGTCGGGCGCATCTTCCTGGAGAAAGTGCCCGGCACCGGGTATCAGCTGCAGCTGTGAGCGTGGGATGCGTGCTTGGAGACGGCGGCCCGTTTCCGGCGGTATCCATTCGTCCTCCTCGCCCCAGAGGATCAGCACGGGGACGGCTATTTCTTCGTACAGCGGCTCGACCTCGTCGGTGAAGCGCTGGTCGGCCTGAGCGATCTGGCGGTAGAAGGCGTCTTGTCCCTCGAGGCCAAGCCACGGCTCCACGTGCGGAGCCAGCGCCTGGTCACTCATCGGACGGTGGAATGCCCCGCGGAGATAGGCGGCGACGATCGCCTGGTGAATGGCTGCGGGGATCTGCTGGAAGACTCCGACGTTGTCGCGGACGAGCCGGAAGAAGGGCGAGCCCCAAGGGCCGAGCGCAACCGGGTCGAGCAGCGCGATCGCGCTGAACGGCCGCCGTTCGAGCAGATGCGTCCGGAGCGTGATCGCACCGCCGAAGTCGTGTCCAACGATGGCCGGCCGCTCGAGCCTCCAATGATCGAGGAGCTGGGCGAGCAGTCGTGTCTGGGCGGCGAGCGAGACATCCTGGCCGTCGCGCTTCTCGGACGATCCATAGCCGAGCAGGTCATAGACGTAGACCGTCCATCCACGTGCCAGCTCGGCGCCAACACGGCGCCAGATGTAGGACGAGCTGGGCGTTCCATGGACGAGAACGAGGGCCGGGCCTTCGCCGAAGACGTCGTAGCGGATCGTGCCGTCCGGCGACTCCCACCGCTCCCGTAAGGCCCAGTCGGTCAACAGCCACCCCCGCGGCAACGTAACCGCACAACACGCTTTCCAAAGTGAAGTAATGCCACATAGGCTCGGTTCATGGCGACCGCGCCCACCTGGGAGACCGTCTACGAGCGCAATTCCGTCGAGCGGATCAAGCGCGACCGGCCGCCGCTCGGCATCCGCGACGAGCTGCCGGCGCTGATCGCCGCCGGCTACGAGAGCATGCCGGAGGAGGACATCGTCCGCCTCCAGTGGTGGGGCCTCTACCACGACAAGCCGAAGGTCGGGACCTTCATGCTGCGCGTGAAGATCCCAAGCGGGATCCTCACTCCGGCGAAGCTGCGCGCGATCGGCGAGGTCAGCAACCGCTACGGCCGAGGCGACGCCGAGCTCACGACCCGCCAGTGCATCCAGCTGCACTGGCTCGAGCTCTCGGCGCTGCCCGACGTCTTTGCCGACCTCGAGGCGGCCGGCATCACGAGCGCCGGCGGCTGCGGCGACACCGTGCGCAACATCACGGGCTGCCCCGTCTCGGGTCTCGCCGCCGACGAGCTCTTCGACGCGACGCCGATCGTCGAGGGGGCGACGGCCGAGTTCTACGGAAACCCCGCCTGGCAGAACCTGCCGCGCAAGCACAAGTACTCGATCGCGAGCTGCGTCGACCGCTGCAACGCGCCGGAGATCAACTGCGTCTCGCTCGTTGGAACGATCAACGACGGTCGCGAGGGATTCGCCGTGCAGGTCGGCGGCGGACTCTCGTCGGTGCCGCGCATCGCGCGCGATCTCGGCGTCTTCGTCCCCAAGGAGGACGCGAACGAGATCCTCGGCGCCGTCACGACAGTGTGGAGCGAAGATCTGAAGTACCGCATGTCGCGCGTGAAGGCGCGGCTCAAGTTCATGGTCGACGACGTCGGCGCCGAGGGGATGCTCCAGCGCGTCGAGGTCAAGCTCGGCAAGACCCTCGAGCGTTACCAATTGCCGCCGATCGCTGTGCAACCCTCCGCGCATGTCGGCGTGCACGCCCAGAAGCAGGACGGGCACTCCTATATCGGAGTGCCCGTCCAGCTCGGGCTCTCGTCGGGCGACCAGCTGATCGCGATCGCCGATCTCGCCGAGTCGTTCGGCGGCGACATCCGCCTCACGCGCCAGCAGAACCTGATCGTCACCGGCGTGCCGAACGAGCGCGTCGACGAGGTGCTTGCCCAGCTCGACGAGCTCGGACTGCCGCTCTCGACGAACGAGATCTGGGCGAACTCGATCGCCTGCACCGGCGAGCCGCACTGCAACTTCTCGGTCGGTGAGACGAAGGATCGCCTGCGGATCCTGGTTGCGCATCTCGAGCGGACCTTCGGCGACGAGATCTCCGAGCTCCGTCTGCATCTGGATGGGTGCCCGCACGCCTGCGCGCAGCACTGGGTCGGCGATCTCGGGTTCCAGGCGACGACGGGCAAGGACGCCGACGGCAACCGCATCTCCGCCTACGACATCTTCGTGCGCGGCTCCCTCGGTCCGGTGCCGGAGATCGGAGGCTCGCTCTTCCGTCGCGTGCCGAGCGAGGATCTCGAATGCGCGGTCGAGGGTCTCGTGCGCGGCTGGCTTGCCGACCGGCTCGAAGGCGAGAGCTTCACGGCGTTCCAGCGCCGCCTGTCCGACGACGAGCTCGGCGTGCTCGCAGGTCTCGCGCCGGCCAAGAAGCGAGTACGAGAGGAGGCCGCAGCATGAACGAGATCGCCGGCGGCCTGACTTCAGTCAGGTCGCAGTCTTTCCGGAACGAGACCTGCAGATGAGCACCTACGAGCTGTTGGACGAGCTGGAGGCCGGCGAGCTCTCCATCCAGTACGAGGGCGAAGAGCCGCAGGCGCTGCTCGAGTGGGCGATCGAGGAGTTCAGCCCGCGGATCGCGCTCTCGGCCGCGTTCCAGGCCGACGATGTGGCGCTCATCGACATGGCGTACAAGATCGATCCGTCGGTGCGTGTCTTCACGGTCGACACCGGCCGCCTGCCGAAGGAGACGCACGACCTGATCGCCGCTCTCCGCGCGAAGTACCCGGGTCTGAACCTCCACGTGCTCGAGCCGGATGCGGGTCAGGTGGCCAGAATGGTGTCGAAAAAGGGCCTGAACCTGATGACGGAGTCGGTCGAGAACCGCCTCCTCTGCTGCAACGTGCGCAAGGTGCAGCCGCTGACGAAGCATCTCGACGGCCTCGACGCATGGATCACGGGCCTGCGCCGCGACCAGTGGGCGACGCGCACGAACATCCGCAAGGTCGAGATCGACCACGACCACGGTGCGATCGTGAAGCTGAACCCGCTGGCAGAGTGGACGAAGCGTGAGGTGTGGGCCTACCTCGGCGAGAACGACGTGCCGGTGCACGGGCTGTACGCCCAGGGCTACACGTCGATCGGCTGCGCGCCGTGCACGCGCGCGATCGGCGAGGGTGAGGACGACCGTGCGGGTCGCTGGTGGTGGGAGACGAACGCGCCGAAGGAGTGCGGCATGCATTGCTCGATCGAGCACGGCGGCTTCGAGCACGAGCTGAAGGCGATTCTCGGCAAAGAGGTAGCGCATTGATCGCGCTGCGCGGCGACGCGGCCGAGGTAGCCCTCGGGGAGGCGCAGGCCGTGCTCGCACTCGTCCAGGACGAGGAGCGGCGCGGCCGGCTGGCCGATCTCGTCGCGGCGGTCCAGGACGGCGAGCTCGACGAGGACGAGGCGCAGGCGCTCGAGGAGCTGATCGAGCTCGGTCTCACGAGCGGCCGGATCCGCAGCATCTACGGCCCGGAGGGCGAGCAGGCGGCGCTGAAGACGTTCCGCCGGCTTCCCGGCGGCCGCGCGCTCGCCGACAGCGCAGGTGAGGTGACGGACGCGCTCTCCGCGCTAGAGGGCAAGCTCCTCGAGAAGGTGCGGGTGCAGTCGACCGGCCCCGCGTCCTTCCTCGTCACGCTCGGCGTCGAGGGTCTCGAGCTCTCCGTGCGTCTCGACCGCGCCGGCGCCCGTGTCCACTCGGTCGGCGTCTGATGGCCGAGCCGCAGCACTATGTCGCCTGCCTCGATCTCACAGGTCGCAGCTGTCTCGTCGTCGGCGAAGGCGCGATGGCCCAGGAGAAGGTCGAGGGCCTGAGCGCATCGGGCGCCACCGTCACGCGTGTCTCGCCGGACGCGTACCGCTCGTCGGACCTCGACCACGTGTGGCTCGTCGTCGCTGCTACGAGCGACGACGACTTGAACCGGCGCGTGTACGCGGACGCGAACGCACGCCGGATGTTCTGCAATGTCGCCGACGTCCCCGATCTCTGCTCGTTCATCCTGCCGGCGCTCCACCGCCGCGGGCCGATCACCGTCGCCGTCTCGACGGCAGGCGCCTCGCCCGCGCTCGCCCAGCATCTGCGCGACCGCTTCGCCGCACAGGTCGGCTTCGAGCACGAGCAGCTCGCGGGCGAGCTGCGGCGCATCAGGCCGTGGGTGAAGCAGAACCTTCATACCTACGAAGAACGGCGCGACTACTTTCGCGAGCGGGTTGCGAAGGCCCTCGGATGACGGTGGTACTGGTCGGCGCCGGACCGGGCGATCCCGAGCTGATCACCGTGCGTGGACTGGCGCGCGTGCGCGAGTGCGAGGTGCTGATCTACGACAGGCTCGTCTCGGAGGAGATCGTCGCCGAGGCTCCTGAGGACGCAGTGCTGATCTCGCGCGACGGCATCGGCCAGGACGACGTCAACGCGCTGCTCGTGGCGTACGGCCGGCGCGGCCGTCGTGTGGTGCGCCTCAAGGGCGGCGATCCGTTCGTGTTCGGCCGCGGCGGCGAAGAGGCGCTCGCGCTCGTCCGCGCGGGCGTGCCGTTCGAGGTCGTGCCCGGCGTGTCGTCGATCGCCGCCGTTCCCGAGTCGGCGGGCATCCCCGTGACCCATCGCGGGATCTCTCAGGCGGTCACCGCGTTCGCTGCGAACGACGTCGAGCAGCTCGACGCGCGAGCGCTCGCACTGGTTCCCGGGACGCTCGTCGCGTTCATGGGCGGCGCCGTCGTGGGGCGGCTCGCCGAGCGGCTGATCGAGGAGGGAAAGCCCGCCTCGACGCCGGCCGCCGTCGTCTCGCGCGGCACGCTCGAGGACGAGCAGGTCGTCGTGGCGCCGCTCGGGGCGATCGGGGCCGCGGCTCGCGACTTGCCGACGCCGGCGCTCGTGGTGATCGGCGAGGTGGTCGCTGTCCGCGAAGCGCTCGTCGAAGCAGCGTCGTCGGGCATCCTCGCCCTGTCAGCCGCGTAACGGCCCCGTCGAGCGCTCAAAAGGACTCCCGTAC
>WNFV01000197.1_pt1 | contig 94930 bp, 81 predicted proteins | sample 5400101 | NCBI WGS metagenome assembly WNFV01 (sample SAMN13153361, study PRJNA577476) | soil metagenome | isolation source: 115 cm soil or saprolite under grassland replicate 1 | place: USA:California | collected 2016-06-15
ACCGCATTCGAGCCTTGACGGCATGACACCCGATCAAGCCTACTTCCCGACCCTGCCCATCCGCTTGGCAGCATAACCCCGGCAGAGGCTCCACTTATCGAAGCGGAAAATCTGTTCAGACAACCGGGACCACCTCAGTCGGATGGGACGGGCAACAGCGCCGGCAAGCTATTCAAGACCAATGTGTGGCGGATCTATCAGGCCCTTGATTTGTCCAACGCGAGCCAAGTCGCGTTCTATGATGACGGCGTCGGCACCTCTTCCTTCAAACCGCTGGCGATTCTAGGTGGCGCCTTCGGGTGGGGCCTGAAACGCAACGTCATCGCGTTATACATGTTCCTATGCCGCAATTATGCGCCAGGGGATTGGATATTTGGATTTGGCTTTAGTCGTGGCGCCTTTACGATTCGCGTGCTCATGAAGTTCGTGCTGTCGCAGGGGCTCGTTGCCGATTTTCATTCCGAAGATGACTTGAAGCGCAAGGCTCTCAAGCTTTATCGCGATTTTCGCCGCGAGCAGTCCACCGGCCGGCACCTCTCTGAACTGGTCCGGTCGATGGCCTATCTCACGTTGCGACCGTTCGAGCCGAAGGTGGACGAGATGCAAACCGTCGCCCACATCAAATTCATGGGTTTGTGGGATACCGTTGATGCCTATGGTATGCCAGTCGAGGAGATCAAGATTGGCATCGATCGGTATATTTGGCCTCTTAGGCTTAAGGACCGCGAACTTGATTCTAGAATTGAAAAGGCGTGCCACGCGCTGTCAATCGACGACAAGAGGATGACCTTTCATCCGCTTCTATGGGATGAGATCGGCGCGCCCCACGCAAAGCTCGTCGAACACACCGACGATGAGATACTGACACAGGTGTGGTTTGCTGGTGTTCACGCCAATGTCGGGGGCGGATACCCGGACGATGGCCTGTCCTACATCCCGCTTCGGTGGATGATTGAGGAATCACGAAAGAAGGGTGTGATCTTTAACAAGCACGCCATCGAGGATGTCGCGGCCAGCGCGACACCGTTCGGGCGGCTCTATGACTCACGCGCCGGATTCGGCGCATATTACCGCTATCAGCCCCGGCGCTTGGACCCGTCGACCGACAGCCAGGGCGCCAAGATCGCCCATCCAAAAATCCATGAGAGCGTCATCTGGCGCATGGCGGTGGGTACCGATGCCTATGCGCCGCTAAGTCTGCCCCCGAACATGCGGATCGTTGCCGACCTCAGCGAGCGTCGGCAAAGCAAGGCCAATCAAGCCGGATCGAGCCCGCCGCGCACGCCGAACGTATACAGTCTCGCCTCCTATCAGCAAGCGATTCAATCCGACAACAGGATGTTCGGTGTTACCGGCAACAAGAAGCTTGATGAGCAAACCATTCAGCGCACGGCTTCTGACATCGGATCACTGCAAACGCCGGATGCAAGATCGCTTGAACTCGTGTGGGACACTGTCTGGTGGCGCCGAATTGCTTATTTCACGACACTTGCGGCGACCGCGCTATTGCTGCTCTTTCCGTACTTGCCCTCGCCTCAGCTACCGGTCAGCATCGCCGAAGTGTTGGCGCAGTATCCCGGCTTCACCATCGTCTATCGAGCCCTTCTTGCATTTTCTAACGTTTTGCGACCACCCTTAGATTTCATCATCGGTAGCGCGAGCTCACTGCTGCCGAGTTTTACGAAGCCTGCGCTGGATGCGTATCGAGGCGCGCCATGGACGCTTGTCGGGCTTGGATTGCTGGTGGCAGCCCTGCTTTTCTGGGGCGCGTTGATTGACCGCAGAATTCATGATCGCGCGCTTGCCGCCTGGAACGTGAGGTGGCGGGCCGGTCGCCACATCTGGCTGCAATTGGGCGCACGTCTCAGAATGACCGGCGCCATCATTCTTGTGATCGGAGCCGCGCTGTGGGTTTACCCCATCGTCAAGACTGTTCTGGCTTATCGTTCGCATCTCATAACGGACATAGGTGGCGGTATTACGATGGAGGACAGCTCCGTTGGCAACGCAATTCGTTTCCTTATCGGAGCGAGCACCGCATTCGCGCTTCTTGCGGCGGCCGCAACCGCCTACATCTATTGGCTAGTTCACTTTTTGCGACAGGTGGCCACCGAAGGGCGCGAATTGCCCGGCTTGGCATTGCAGATTTCCAACGCATTACGCGGTTCCAGAATTCTAAATTTAGCTCTGCGCTTTACAGCAAGAGGTGCGGTACCGGTAGCAATTGCCACTGCCCTGGTCGTTGCAACGTTTGCCGGGATCAATCGATTTGCGTTTACGGTCATCGACCAAGGAGGATGGATTTGTCGCGAGAGTGCCCCGCACCGCGTCAGGAACCTAGGGGCCATCAACGACTTCAAGACCTTTAAGTTTAGTGTCCGTAAAGGTTGTCAGGCTTCTGAAGTCAAGGTCCGCCCGGGTCTCATCTATCTGGTTGCATTCGACAATAACCCAGGGAATGACCCATCATGGCCGTGGCAAGTGTGGAACTCAACCGACGTGAAACCGTGGATGCGGCTTACTTTTCCGATGTGGCGTTTTTGGAATGTCCCGTGGGGCGATCCAATCGTGCGTGTAGGAAGCCAGCCTCCGAGTGAGTATTTCTCCAAACCAGGACCATCACAAGTAGTCGTGCGACCGCAGGCACCAGGAGAGTTATTTGTTTTCGTGAACAACGCGATAGTTGGCCTGCCGATATTGTGGGACGTGTTCTATAGATGGAATGAAAGCACCGCGACGGTCACCGTCACCAGGATCACCGCTGAAGCGGCGGAGGAGGTGGAGGCAGCGGGGGAATAAGCTGTTACGCAGTTTCGGCTTGTCCGATAAAGCCCAGTCTGGCTTGTCTTCCCGGTCGGCCTACCGAGAATTTAAAGACGCTTTGTCATCCGAATGCAGTGGCCCATAAATCAAGTGAATGCCTCTGGAAGGGGTCAATCGCGTCATTTCGAGCGCGTGATGAGCGTGTCCGCTCCGCCTCTGTGACCGGACCTCTCCGACGCTGATCGGCTCTTCCGCGAATGCCAGAGCCTGAGGCGCTCAATTGAGGTAGGTTCGAGGTGCGGTGCTTTGAGGGCTGACTGGGGAAGTCTTGTCATGATTACGCAGCTTTGTGCAGCAGTCGCCCTCAAAAGGCCGAGATCGAGAAGTGGTGGCCGATCATCAAGGCGGCGGGCATTAAGGCGGAGTGATTTCTACCGCCGGCGTCACTCTCGGACTTGGGAGCAATCGAGCGGCATGTCTCATGCTTAGCTTGATTGGGACAGTGCCACCCCGCGACCAACAGGAGTGCACCGATGGACTATTTTGAAGGAGTAGTAGCTGAATTCATTCGCGCGGACCGTGCTTGTTTCATCAATCCTGGATTCTGTCTCCAGAATGATCTTGCTCCTTTGGAAGCCGACCGTAAGCGGCATTGGTACGTGGACATCCTGGCTTTTCACATGCGTCATCAATGCGCCTATCTATGCGAAGTTACTTACGCAAAGAAGCCGGCAGCATTGATTAAACCCACGCACAGGGATGTCGATGAGGGGTATAATGGGCCATTGTCAGAGCATGGAGCGGTGAGGGATCAAACATGCGGCTGTTTTGCGTGCTACTGTTAGCAATACCGGTTGCTTTTGAGCTGTGCACTTCATCAGCGTCCGCAGTCACTCTGCGTTGCACCTGGGACCGGCCAGTCACGACAAACCAAGCCTTTGTTGAGGCGGGGCAATTTTACGAATCTGACCATCCTCTCCATTTGCAAATTGATCTCTCGACTGAGAAGATGAATTACGTATATGAAGTGGATAAGATGGTGTTGGGAGTTGGCTCCCTGCGCGTCAATGAACAGGAAGTGAGCGTTCGTTTTCAGAATCCGAAGATGAGAGGACTGATCCCCTTTGTCTCGGAGCTAGCAATCACAATTAATAGATTCACGTTATCCTCGACGATGATCCTAGCGACCCTCGTGGAGGGTCAGGGTATGGTAGGGCAGTGGCTTCGACGCGGAAGCTGCTTGCTGCCAAAGTTCTGATCGATCGATTTGACTGAGGCGCCCATCGTTGGCAAGATCGGAAAAGCGGCCGTGCTGCCGGTGATCTCTTCTTTGGCAGGAACCAAGAAAGAAGGGCGATAAGCAAGCCGACCAGCCCCGCATTGAATATCACTTCCAGTATAGGCCGCTACTCTACCATACTATTCTGCTCGTCGCCAGTTTCTGCAACATTCGGCCTTGCCGCTACTGACAATTCGCGCTCCCACCAGGCCATATAGACCGCGTGGTTCTTCTCGTCCGGACACCTTGACTGAGGGGCACCATAAAATCCTTCCTTATCACGTCGCTTCTGGTCGTATTTCTTGAACAGGATTGATCGCTTGTCCTCCCGTGCCCTCCTTTGCAACTCGATTTCTAAAACGTACGCTTGAAAATTCGTAAGAGCGTCGGCGATGACGACCAAGTGGCTGCAACCCTCCCTCCGATATTGGTGAAATCTTCTCCACCCTCCTCTGGCGGTGTAGCCAATTACGTATCGGTCGACGGACCTTGAACGGACAATTGCTTCTATGGTCCGCAGACACTGCTGAACTCGTTCCTCGGGTACGTGGCTGTTGCTCATTTATCCCCACACTTGCACGTTTGACGGCCCCATTGCGTGTTATTCTGAAGCCATTACAAGCCTCATTCAATTCTCATGCTACAAGTCGCCTGTTTCAAACTCCCCGAAGAACAAGATAAGGCCAACGATTTTTTGCGTACGCACAAGCCTGCTGGTGGATGCTGACTAGCGCGCGCCCATAACCTTGGGGATTTCTCGATGCCACCACGCAACGGAACGCAATACGTCGACGGCCTGCGCCGGGCTCCGCGCGAGACCTGGGTCGCCGGCCGGCGGGTCGGCGACATCACCAATGACCCGGTGTTTCGGCGGCCGATCCAATCGATCGCGCAGCTCTACGATCTGCAGACCTCGCCCGAGCACCGCGATGTCATGACCTATGCCTGCGAGGATACCGGCGAGCCCGCCGGCACCTCGTTCATGATCCCGCGCAGCCACGACGACCTGGTGAAGCGGCGGCAGTCGATGAAGATCTGGGCCGACGCCACCTTCGGCATGGTCGGGCGCTCGCCGGATTATCTCAACACAGTGCTGATGACGTTCGCCGAGGGCGCCGATTTCTTCGGCCAGCGCGGAGCGATGTTCGTCGACAATGTCAGGAATTATTACAAATATTGCCGAGATCGCGATCTCTTCCTCACCCACGCCATCGTCAATCCGCAGAGCGACCGCTCGCGCGGCTCGCACCAGCAGGAGGAGGCCTTCGTCCATCTCGGCGTGGCGGAGGAAGGGAAGGACGGCCTGATCGTGCGCGGCGCCAAGATGCTGGCGACCCACGGTCCGACCGCGGACGAGCTCATGATCTATCCGCAGCCCGGCATCCGCGACGGCGAGGAGCGTTACGTCCTTGCCTTTGCAATCCCCACGGCGACGCCGGGGCTGCGCTTCATCTGCCGCGAGCCGTTCGATGCCGGCGAGCAGTCGGAATGGGACCATCCGCTCGGCGCGCGCTTCGAGGAGCCGGACGCGGTCTGCGTGTTCGACGACGTGCTGGTGCCGTGGGACCGCGTCTTCCCACGTGCAGGAGCAGCTCGGCGAGCTTTTGGGCTACTTGCAGCTGATCGAGGCCGCGATCCTGATGTCCGAGCGCAACGCGGAGCCGACCGGCCGCGGCGCCATCCGCCCGGCCTATGATCCGCTGCAGGCGCTGCGCTATCACCTGCCGCGCTGGTACGAGCGCATGGTGCAGGTGACGCAGGTGCTCGGCGCCGGCGGGCTGCTGATCAATCCGACGGAAGCCGACCTGCGCTCGGAGATCGGGCCCGATATCGCTCGCTACTACCGCGGCGCCGGCGTCGACGCGGAGCAACGCATCCGGCTCTCCAAGCTCGCCTGGGACCTGACCGGCACCCAGTTCGGGCAGCGGATGCTGCAATACGAGCGCTACTATGCGGGCGATCCGGTGCGGGTCGGGGCCGGCTACTATCTCGGCCACGACGTCGAGCACCTGTTGGCGCAGGTGCAGCGGGCGCTGAAGGGATCTTCAGGATCTTCGTAGGGTGGGTCAAGGCGCCAGGCACAAACGACCAAGTTACAAAGGCTCGCGCGCGCCGCGACCCACCGACAGCCGTGCGGCAAACAGGATGGTGGGTCGCGTCGCGAGAGACTTCGGCAAGAAGCCGACGGCACGTCAGGCGACTTGACCCACCCTACGGTGCTACGGCGCAAACAGCCCGTACGCCGCCTTGAGATATTCGGCCGTGAGCTCGCGCGGGAGATTGTGCCCGCACTTGCCGTAGAGATGCACGTCGGCGTGCGGAATCCGCTTGGCGAGCACGAGCGTGGTCTGCTCGGCGGGGCAGGGTTGGTCGCTCCGCCCATGCAGCATGACCACCCTGGCGCGGATATTCTGGAACTCGGCGTCGGTGATCACCGCGGCGTCGAGGTAGCGTTGCCGCGGCCGCGCGAACATGGCGGCGAAATATTCGGCGTAGTCGCCGGTCGTCAGAAGCTTCCAGCGATCCTCGATCATCGGCGCGGTGAGCGTCGACATATCATGGACCATGCGCTCCATGGCGGTTCGCAACGCCTGCCGGTCGGCCGGCGGCGACCAGAACGCGTCGAGCGCCGGCGGCACCGGATAGAACGTGCCGACCGAGCTCGACGTGAGCACCTTGGTAACCCGCGGCGCGCGGGCGGCGAGCTTCAATGCGAGCGCGCCGCCGAGCGAATGGCCGGCGACGCCGCAGGGGCCGAACGCAAACAGCTTGAGCAGGGCCTGCGCCTGGCGCAGCCACAGCTCGACGTCGAAATAGGGCTGCGAGCGCTTGCGGTCCGAGCCGCCGAAACCGATGAGATCGGTCGCGATGATGTGGCAGCGCGCGGCGAGCGGCTCGAGCACCGGGCCGTAATTGCCCTGGATGGAGGTGCCGGGTCCGACCCCGTGCAGCATCAGCACCGGGAAGCCGGTGCCGCCCTCCCAGTAGTGAACGCGAATGCCTTCGACCTCGGTGAATTTGCTTTCCACGAAAATGTCCTCGGTGAGCCTTTGTGGGAGTGCTGACTAGAGCTTCAACGCAATCGTCGAGTGAGATGGTCTGTGTACACGCCGCGGGCTCCACCTCGCCCCGCTTGCGGGGAGAGGTCGCGAGCGAAGCGAGCGGGTGAGGGGGACTCTCCAAGCACTGAGCATTCAGAGAGTCCCCCTCACCCCGACCCTCTCCCCGCAAGCGGGGAGAGGGAGCGCACCGAGTCTGCGGCACGTTCCTCGATCCATTGCGAATCTGCGCTACCCAAACCGCTTGGCGCCCGGCAGCGCGCCGAGCGCGGCTTCGGCCACGATGCGGTCCTGCTCGCCGGTGCCCGAGCCGACGCCGATGCCGCCGATGACGTGGCCGTCGACGATGATCGGCAACCCGCCGGGCAGGTTGATACGCTTGCCCTGGGTGGCGATCGCGAGCTTGAGGTCGATGCCGGCCGCGATATTCCCGGTCGGCTCGCCGTAGGAGGCGGCGGTCATCGCCTTCATCAGCGAGGAATCGATCGACTGCACGAAGGCGCCGTCCATGCGGACGAACGCCAGCAGGTGGCCGCCGGGATCGACGATGGAGATGCATTCCGGAACGTTGATCTCTTTTGCCTTTGTTATGGCCGCTTGCAGGAGCTTGAGCGCGCCTTCCGACGTGAGCTTCAGCGACGGGGCGGTATCTGGCATGGGTCACCTCTGTGCGCGGCCGACCAGGTCGACGTGATAGCCGGCGACCTTCTGGTAGCGCTCGAAGATCGCCCGCAGCTCGTCTTGGCTGATGACGTCGTCGAGCCTGTCGAAGCGCCGGCCGCCGGTGCGCTGCTCGACCGTATCGACGATCACGTTCGGCGGCGCGGAACGGTTCTGCAGCACGATGCGGCTGGTGGCCGGCAGCCGCGCCGCCTCATAGGCCTGCAATGCGGCGGCCGGGTCCGGCTCGCTCGCCAGCAGGCGGGCCAAGGTCGCGGCATCGATGATCGCCTGGGCGCCGCCGTTGCCGCCCTGCGGATACATCGGATGGGCGGCGTCGCCGAGCAAGGTCACGCGGGCGAAGCTCCAGCGCTCGACCGGGTCGCGGTCGACCATCGGATACGAAAAGATCGCGTCGGCGTTGCGGATCATGGCGGCGGCGTCGAGCCAGTCGAAGCTCCAGTCCGCATAGACCGGGTAGAAGTCCTCGAGCCGGCCCGGCTTGTTCCAGTCGACCGGCACCGCGACCTCGCGCTCGATCTCCGCCACCCAATTGACCAGCTGGTTGCCGGCGGCGTCGATATGGTTGCGGATCGGATAGATGATCAGCGTCGAGTGGCGGGCGCCGATGCGGGCGATGCTGCGGCCGGTGAGATACGGCGGCCGCCGCGTCACGCCGCGCCACATGTTGATGCCGCGATAGGCGAACGCGCCCTCGTCCGGATAGAACTGCGCCCGCACCGCCGAATGGATGCCGTCACAGGCAATCAGCGCGTCGCCCTGCTGCGGCTCCAAAGCGGCGCCGTCCGGGGCGACGAAGCGCGCCGTGACGCGCGCCTCGCTCTGCTCGACGCCGGTGCAGCGATGGCCGGTGATGAAGCTGTCCGCGCCGAGCCGTTCCTGCACGGCGTCGAGCAGCACCTTGTGCAGGTCGGCGCGATGGATCGAGAAATGCGGCCACTGGTGCCCGGCCGCCAGCCCCCAAGGCTCGCGGTAGACCAGCTGGCCGTGGCGGGTGAAGAAGGCGTAGTCCTGCGGCTGGCAGGCCACCGCCGCCAGCGCGTCCTGCAGGCCGAGGTGGCTGAGCTCCTTGACCGCATGCGGGCCGAGATTGATGCCGACCCCGAGCGGGCGGATGTCGGGCGCCGCCTCGAACACCCGGATGCGGCCGGCGCGGCCGCAGGCATGGACGGCCAGCGCCAGCGTCAACCCGCCGATGCCGCCGCCGACAATGACGATGTCCATCGATCCTCGCTCGCCACGCCTCGGGCGAAATGCTCGTCGGGGCGTAGAACAGCCTTGCCCGGCGCGGTTCGTCAAGGGACCCAAATCATGTACACTTGCGGGTCTGTCGAGGGCGTGCACTGTCGGGTAGCCGATCATCGGTTGCACCCCGCGCGTCGCATCGAAGGGACCATCACGAATGCTGGTGAACGACTTCCGTAGCTTCGATTTCGGCCTCGGCGAGACCGCCGACATGTTGCGCGACAGCGTGCGCGACTTTGCGGCCGACAAGATCGCGCCGCGCGCCGACGAGATCGACCGCAGCAACACGTTCCCGCGCGATCTTTGGCCCGCGCTCGGCGAGCTCGGCGTGCACGGCATCACGGTCGAGGAGGAGTGGGGCGGCGCCGGGCTGGGTTACCTCGAGCATTGCGTGGCGATGGAGGAAATCTCGCGTGCGTCCGGCTCGGTCGGCCTCTCCTACGGGGCGCATTCGAACCTGTGCGTCAACCAGATCCGGCGCAACGGCACCGACGCGCAGAAGCGCCGCTATCTCCCGAAGCTGATCTCCGGCGCCCATGTCGGCGCGCTGGCGATGTCGGAGCCGGGCGCCGGCTCCGACGTCGTCTCGATGAAGACCCGCGCCGAGAAGAAGGGCGACCGCTACGTCCTCAACGGCAGCAAGATGTGGATCACCAACGGCCCCGAGGCCGAGACCTTGGTGGTCTATGCCAAGACCGATCCGGACGCCGGCGGGCGGGGCATCACGGCGTTCCTGATCGAGAAGGGCTTCAAGGGTTTTTCGACCGCGCAGAAGCTCGACAAGCTCGGCATGCGCGGCTCCGACACCTGCGAGCTGGTGTTTGCGGATTGCGAGGTGCCGGCCGAGAACGTCCTCGGCGGCGTCGGCGACGGCGTCAACGTGCTGATGTCCGGCCTCGACTACGAGCGCGTGGTGCTGGCCGCCGGTCCGCTCGGCATCATGCGGGCCTGCTTGGACGTGGTGATGCCCTACATCCACGAGCGCAAGCAATTCGGCAAATCCATCGGCGAGTTTCAGCTGGTGCAGGGCAAGGTCGCCGACATGTATGTGGCGATGAACGCCTGCAAGGCCTATGTCTATTCGGTGGCGCGGGCCTGCGACCGCGGCGAGACCACGCGCGAGGACGCTGCCGGCGCCATCCTCTACGCGGCCGAGAATGCGACCAAGACCGCGCTCGATGCGATCCAGCTGCTCGGCGGCAACGGCTACACCAACGAATATCCCACCGGCCGCTTTTTGCGCGACGCCAAGCTCTACGAGATCGGCGCCGGCACCAGCGAGATCCGGCGGATGTTGATCGGGCGTGAATTGTTCAATAAGACGCGCTGAGCGAGTTCATGATGATGGTAGCAACTAAGGTGCCGCGCACTCGGTGCGCTCCCTCTCCCCGCCGCTTGCGGGGAGAGGGTAGGGGTGAGGGGCTCACGAGCTCGGTGCCGCCAAAGCGCCCCTCACCCATCATCGCCCGTTGCCGCACCGAGTTGCCCTCTCCCCGCAAGCGGCGGGGAGAGGGCATCGCAAGTGCCAGCGCCGCCGGCGGAGAGGTGGAGCTCGCGGCATGCGCGTCGCTCCATCAGACGGCTCCAGGTTTGTTGCACCTACTCTAATCCCGACATCGGCAATAGAGATGCCCGTCCTCCCATCCAACATCGATCCGCGCTCGGACGAGTTCGCGCGCAACGCGGCAGCGATGAAGGCGCTGGTCGATGATTTGCGCAAGCAACTCGACACGGCGATGCGCGGCGGCAGCGAGGAGGCGAGGGCGCGGCATTCCACCCGCGGAAAGCTGCTGGCGCGCGAGCGGGTCGATCTGCTGCTCGATCCCGGCAGCCCGTTTCTCGAATTGTCGGCGCTCGCCGCGCACGGCATGTATGGCGGCGACGTTCCGTCCGCCAGCGTGATCACCGGCATCGGCCGCATCAGCGGCCGCGAATGCGTGGTGGTCGCCAACGACGCCACCGTCAAGGGCGGCACCTATTACCCGATGACGGTGAAGAAGCACCTGCGCGCCCAGGAGATCGCGCGCGAGAATTTTTTGCCCTGCGTCTACCTGGTCGATTCCGGCGGCGCCTTCCTGCCGCTGCAGGACGAGATCTTTCCCGACGAGCGCCACTTCGGCCGCATCTTCTACAACCAGGCGCGCATGTCGGCGCTCGGCATCGCGCAGATCGCGATCGTGATGGGCTCCTGCACCGCCGGCGGCGCCTATGTGCCGGCGATGTCGGACCAGAGCATCATCGTGCGCAACCAGGGCACGATCTTTCTCGGCGGGCCGCCGCTGGTGAAGGCGGCGACCGGCGAGGAGGTCAGTGCCGAGGAACTGGGCGGCGCCGACGTCCACAGCCGCCAATCCGGCGTGACCGACTATTACGCGACCGACGACCATCATGCGATCGGCATCGCGCGCAGCATCATCGCCAATCTCAACCGGGTGAAGCGGCCGTATTTGGAGCTGCGCCCGCCGCGCGATCCGATTTTTCCGGCCGAAGAGCTTTACGGCATCGTTCCGGCCGATCGGCGCACGCCCTATGACGTGCGCGACGTGATCGCCCGCATCGTCGACGGCTCCGAGCTCGAGGAGTTCAAGGAGCTTTACGGGCAGACGCTGATCTGCGGCTTCGCCCACATCCACGGCTATCCGATCGGCATCCTCGCCAACAACGGGATCCTGTTCAGCGAGAGCGCGCTCAAGGGCACGCACTTCATCGAGCTGGCGAGCCAGCGCAACATCCCGCTGCTGTTCCTCCAGAATATCACCGGGTTCATGGTCGGACGCAAATACGAGGCCGGCGGCATCGCCAAGGACGGCGCCAAGATGGTGACCGCGGTCGCCACCACCAACGTGCCGAAATACACGGTGATCATCGGCGGCAGCTACGGCGCCGGCAACTACGGCATGTGCGGGCGCGCCTATGGCCCGCGCTTTCTTTGGATGTGGCCGAACGCGCGCATCTCGGTGATGGGCGGCGAGCAGGCCGCGAGCGTGCTCGGCCTGCTGCGTCAGGAATCGACCGAGGCCAAGGGCGGTGCCTGGAGCGCCGCCGACGAGGAAGCCTTCAAGGCGCCGATCCGCGAGCAGTACGAGCAGCAGGGACACCCCTATTACGCGACCGCCCGCATCTGGGACGACGGCATCATCGATCCGGCCGATACCCGCACCGTGCTGGGGCTGGCGCTCGCCGCCGGCACGAACGCGCCGCCGCCCGAGCCGACCCGTTTCGGCATCTTCAGGATGTGATGGTGTCGCTCGCCCGGCGCTTCCACAAGCTCCTGGTCGCCAATCGCGGCGAGATCGCCTGCCGGGTCATGCGCACGGCAAAACGCATGGGGCTGCGCACCGTGGCGGTGTATTCGGACGCCGATCGGGAGGCGATGCACGTCGCGCTCGCCGACGAAGCGGTGTCGATCGGTCCCGCCCCGGCCAAGGACAGCTACCTGCGCATCGACGCCGTCATCACCGCGGCGCGCAGGGCTTATGCCGAAGCGATCCATCCGGGCTACGGGTTTCTCGCCGAGAACGCCGATTTCGCGCAGGCGTGCGAGGCCGCCGGCCTCGTCTTCGTGGGACCTGCGGCCGCGACCATTCGGCTGATGGGCTCGAAATCGGCCGCCAAGGCGCTGATGGAGTCGTCAGGCGTGCCGGTGGTGCCGGGCTATCACGGCGACGATCAAAGCCTGGCGACGCTGCGGGCGGCTGCCGACCAGATCGGATATCCGGTGCTGGTCAAGGCGTCGGCGGGCGGCGGGGGCCGAGGAATGCGGATCGTCGGCGAGGGCGACGAGCTTGCGGAAGCGGTGACGAGCGCTCAGCGCGAGGCGGCGGCGGCGTTCGGCAACGATCAACTGCTGATCGAGAAATACATTGCCCGGCCTCGCCATATCGAGGTGCAGGTGTTCGGCGACACCCACGGTAACGTGGTCTCGCTGCTCGAGCGCGAATGCACGCTGCAGCGCCGCCACCAGAAGGTGGTGGAGGAGGCGCCCGCCATCAGTCTCTCCCCCGAGCGCCGCACCGCGATGGGCGCCGCCGCCCGCGCCGCCGCGCAGGCGGTCGGCTACGTCAATGCCGGCACCGTCGAGTTCATCGCCGACGAAGCCGCCTTCCATTTCATCGAGATGAACACGCGCCTGCAGGTCGAGCATCCGGTGACCGAGATGATCACCGGGCTCGACCTCGTGGAGTGGCAATTGCGCATCGCCTTCGGTGAGCGGCTACCGCTGCGCCAGGACGACATCAGGGCGAACGGCCACGCGGTCGAGGCGCGGATCTACGCCGAGGATGCCGACAAGGGTTTTCTGCCGGCGATCGGCCGTATCGGGCGCTGGCGAGAGCCGTCCACCCGCGACGGCATCCGTGTCGATACCGGCTTCCGAGCAGGCGACACGGTGACGCCTTATTACGACGCGCTGCTGGCCAAGCTGATCGCCTGGGGCGCCGATCGGGCGCAGGCGCTCGACCGCCTGGCCGAGGCTTTGGGCGAATTCGAGATCGCGGGCGTGACCACCAATCTCGATTTCCTCGAGGCGCTGGTGCGCCATCCGCAGGTGCGCAGCGGCGAGATCGATACCGGCTTCATCGCGCGCGAGCTTTCGGCGCTGACCGCCTCGGCGCGGCCGCTCACGGCGCAAGACCTTGCGGCCGCATGCGCGGCGGTTCTGTTGCGGGAGCGGGATGCGGAGCCTTCCGCCATCGATGCACCAGTTTCGCCATGGAGCCGGAGCGACGGTTGGATGGCCGCCGGCCGCCGCCGGCGCCGCTTGAGCTTCCGCCAGGGCGCAGTCCGGCACGACGCCGTGGTCTGGTACGGTCGCGATGGATTGACGATGGAGTTCGGCGACGCGCATGGCGCGCTTGGTTTCACCCTGCGCGACGGCGGCGAAATCGATGTGTCCCTGGGTGACGCCAGGGAGACCGTGTCCGCCGCCGTGTGGAGCGGCCGCGATCTCGATCTCAATACGCCGCGCGGGCGCATAAAGCTGCATTGGATCGATCCGTTCCTGGCCCAAGCGGGGCAAGCCGATGCCGCCAGCCGCATCGTCGCGCCGATGCCCGGCACGGTGATGCGCATTCTCGCCGAGCCGGGCACGGACGTGCCGCGCGGCACGCCGCTGATCGTGATCGAGGCGATGAAGATGGAGCACACGTTGCGGGCGCCGGCCGACGGCCACTTGAAAGCGCTCAAATGTGCGGTAGGAGACGTGGTGCAGGAGGGGGCGGAGCTCGCCGATTTCGAGCCTGTTGCAAGTTAGATGGAGAGGTCGGGTGCAGGATGTGGGGCAGACTCGGTCTGCTCCCTCCCCCCTTGTGGGGGAGGGCTGGGGAGGGGGGGTAGTGCGGTCATGCGTCCGTGGCGCCGTGCGAGTGAATCTATTCTACCCCCACCCCCAACCCCTCCCCACCGCAAGTCGGGCCTGCCCGACTTGCGCACTAAAACGAGCAACCCGGGCAAGCCCGGGTTGCGTGGGGAGGGGAGCGCACCGAGATCGTGGCGCGATCGTCAAGCCGAACAGCACATACGGTGGGACCACGTTTCGAAAGTCATGATGAATTCGCTCTGAGCGGCGAGGCAGTAACAAAGGTTAGGCATGGACACACAGGTTCTCATTGCCGGCGCCGGACCGACCGGGTTGACGCTCGCGCTCGACCTCGGGCGCCGCGGCGTGCACTGCACGATCATCGAGCAGAAGCCCGCCCCGCAGTTCCTGCCCAAGATGGAGCGCTGCAACGCCCGCTCGATGGAAATCTACCGGCGGATCGGAATCGCGGACCGCATCCGCGCCGCCGGCCTGCCCAGCCATTGTCCGATGGACGTGTTCATCGTGCTGTCGGTGGTCGAGCCGCCGCTGCTGCATCTGCCCTATCCGTCGGTCGACGAAGCGAAGGCGCAGATCGCCAAGACCAACGACGGCAGCCAACCGCTCGAGCCCTACCAGCTGATCTCGCAATACACGCTCGAGCCGCTGTTGAAATCGATCGTGGAGGAGTTTCCGTCGGTCACGGTGCGCTACGGCTGCGAGTTCCTGTCGTTCACGCAGGACCAAGCCTCGGTCACCGCCACGGTCAAGAGCGATGGCGAGGTGTCGGAGATCAGGGCGCAGTATCTCGTCGGCTGCGACGGCGGCTCGAGCGTCGTGCGCCGGCAGCTCGGCATCGCCTTACAGGGCGACAGCAACCTGCTGCAGCTGCGGCAGGCGCTCTATTACTGCGAGGACCTCTACGAGCGCATCCCGATCGGCAAGGGCCGGCACTATCACGTCGCCGACGCGCAATCGACGTTCCTGATCGTCCAGGACTCGACCAAGCACTTCACCCTGCATTCGGTGGTGGAGACCGACGCCGAGATGGCGACGATGTTCGAGCGCACGGTCGCCATGCCGGTCAAGTACGACATGCTCTATGTCGGCCAGTGGCGGCAGAACCTGCTGCTCGCCGACAGCTACGGCCAGGGCCGCGTGTTTCTCGCCGGCGACGCGGTGCACCTGGTGATCCCGACCGGCGGGCTCGGCATGAACAGCGGCGTCGGCGACGCCATCGACCTGTCGTGGAAGCTCGCGGCGGTGCTGCAGGGATGGGGCGGCCCCAACCTGCTGCCGTCCTATGAGATCGAGCGCCGGCAGATCGGCGACCGCAACGTGGCGGCGTCGCGCCATGCCACGGTCGGACGGCGGGCCTGGCGCGCCGCCTATCGGCCGAACATCCGCGACGACACGCCGGAGGGCGCGGCGACCCGCGCCAATCTCTCGCGCATCGCCGATATCGAGCAGCGCAAGAGCAACGAGATGATCGGCGCCGAGCTCGGCTACCGCTATGTCGGCTCGCCGCTGATCTGGCCGGAGCCGGGCGAGGGCCCCGTGCACAATTTCATGGATTATGTGCCGACCACCTGGCCGGGGGCGCGGCTGCCGCACGTCTGGCTCGACGACGGCAGCGCGATGCAGGACCGCATCGGCTACGGCCACGGCTACACGCTGCTGCGTCTCGGCGGCTCCCGCGCCGACACGGCGGCGCTGGAACACGCGTTCGGGGCCATCGGCGCGCCGTTCCAGGTGCTCGATGTGCCGGACGAGCCGCCGCGCGACATCTACGGGCATGATCTGCTGCTGCTGCGGCCCGACCTGCACGTGGTCTGGCGCGGCAACACGCTTCCGCCCGAGCCGGAAAAACTGGCGGCGCTGGCGACCGGGCATTGACGCCGAACGCGCCGGCCCTATCAATGAGTAGCGCAACCAACACAGGGGAGGATGCCTTGACGGCCATTCCGAAAGTTCTGCACGAGCACATCAACACCGCCTATCCGGCGCATGTCTGCCTGATCGGGACCGCGCTGCCGAACGGATACGCACAGATCACGCCGCGCGGCAGCACGATGGTCTACGACGACGAGCATTTCGCGCTCTGGGAGCGCGGCAAGGGTTCGACCAACGCCAGTCTCGCGGACGGCACCAAGGTCACGGTCTACTTCCGCAAGCCGCCGCTGCGCGAGTCGGGCCTATTGCCGCGGGGCGGCATAGCCCGCTTCTACGGGACCGCGACGATCTACAAATCGGGCCCGGTCTACGAGGAGATCTGGAAGCGTCTGATCGAGCCGGAGAAGAAAAGCGATCCGGACAAGAAGGGGTTCGGGGTCCTCATCAAGGTGGAACGGGCGGAAGATCTGGGCGGCGCGCCGCTGGCGATCTGATGATCGGATCGTAGGGTGGGTCAAGGCGCCTGGCACGGGCGATGAGGTTGCCAAGATTCATGCGCGCCGCGACCCACCGCGGTTACGCAGCAAAACAATGGTGGGTCGCGTCGCGCGCGAGCCGCGCCGATGATCGGCGACACGTCAGGCGACTTGACCCACCCTACAACTAAACAACGAGCACGATCGAGCCGGTGGTCTTGCGCGCTTCCATATCCGCGTGCGCGCGCGGCGCGGCCTGCAGCGGATAGACCTTGCTGATCGCGATCTTGATCTTGCCGCTCAGCACCATCGCGAAAAGGTCGTTGGCGGTGGCGAGCAGCTCGGCGCGAGTGACCGTGTAGTTCGAGACGCTCGGATGGGCGAGGTAGATCGACCCGAGCGCCCCCAGCCGCCGCGGCGGCATCGGATCGGGATCGCCCGACGCTTCGCCGAACGACGCCATCACGCCGCGCCGGCGAAGACATCTCAGCGATCCTTCGAACGTGGCCTTGCCGACCGAATCGTAGACCACCGGAACGCCTTCGCCGCCGGTGATCTCGTGCACGCGCGCGGCGAAATCCTCGCGCGTATAGACGATCGGGTGATCGCAGCCATGGGCGCGGGCGACCGCCGCCTTCGCGTCGCTGCCGACCGTGCCGATCACCGTGGCGCCGAGGTGCTTCGCCCACTGGCACATGATCAGGCCGACGCCGCCGGCGGCGGCGTGAATGAGGATGGTGTCGCCGGGCCGCACCTTGTAGGCGTCGAAGAGCAGTGAGCGCGCCGTCATGCCGCGGATCATCATCGAGGCGGCGGTACGCTCATCGATTCCGTCGGGCAAGGCCAGAAGGCGCGCGACCGGGACGACCCGCTCCTCGGCGTAGGAGCCTTCCGGCATGCCCGCATAGGCGACCCGGTCGCCGACCTTAAAGTCGCTCACATCGGGTCCGACGGCATCGATGACGCCGGCGCTCTCGAGGCCGATGCCGGCGGGAAGCGACCTCACCGCATGGATGCCGCGCCGCATCAGCACATCGCGGTAGTTGACGGCGACCGCCTTGTTGCGGATGCGCACCTCGCCGCGGCCGGGCGGGCCGACCTCGACGTCCTCGAGGCGCAGCACCTCGGGTCCGCCGTGTTGATGGAAACGAAACGCCTTGCTCATCGATCAGCCTCAAGTGTCAGGTTGAATGAAACAGGCCCTTAGAGCGCGAGCTCCTCGGCGAGGCGCTCCATCATGTCGGCGAGGTCGTTGAGCGCGTTGAAGCGCGGCTGCGCCGCGATATGCGGGGACAGGACGACGTTGTCGAACGTGAGCAACTCGTCGTCGCTGCGCCCGGGCGCCTCGTAGAGCGGATCGAGCGCGAAGCCGCCGAGCCGTCCCGATTCGAGCGCCTCGATCAACGCCGCGCGGTCGACGATGTCCGCGCGCGAGATGTTGACCAAGAACGCGCCGGGCTTCATCTGGGCGAAGCGCGCGCGATCGATGAATCCGCGCGTCGACGGCCCGCTCGGCACTTGCGGAACCACCCAATCGCTCTCGGCCAAGAGTCTTTCCAACGGCATGTAGCTTGCCTGCAGCTCATGCTCCTCGGCTTCCGGCAGGCGGCTGCGCTGGTGATAGAGGATGCGCATGCCGAACGCCGCCGCCCGGATCGCGATCTCGCGGCCGATCTCGCCGAGACCGATGATGCCCAAGGTCGCCTCGTTGAGCATGCGCAGGCCGGGAATGCGCGCCCAATTGGAGTTCGGGGTGTGGCGGCGGTCGAACGGCTTGTATTGATAGCCGACTTGCGCCAACTGCTCGACGCTGACGCGGCCGGCCAGGCGATGGAGCTTCTTGGCGAGCGTGAGCATCAGCGCGAGCGCGACTTCGGCGCAGGCGATATTGGCGCGCCGGCGGATGGTGAGCACCTTGATGCCGCGGGCGGCGCAGGCCGCGGTGTCGACGTTGCGCGGCTTCAAGCCGTACTTTTGCACGACACGAAGATCGGTCCCGGCCGCGAGCTCCTCCTTGCCCACGCTGAGCGACTCGACGATCAAGGCGGCGCTCCCCGGCAGCGCCGCGCGCATCTGATCTTCGGTTTCGACCAGCCGCACCTCGGCCGGAAAAAGGCCGCCGGCGCGTTCGCGCACGCGTTGGCAGTAGCCCGCGAAGTCGGGCTCGTCGTGGGCGAAGAAATCCGCATAGGCGGCGGTGCGCTCGGCCGAGGTGGTGGGATCGAGCACGATGCCGACCACGCGCAGGAAGCGGTCGTCCTCGACGACCAGGACCTTCGGCTTTGTTGTTGCCAAGGGGAGCTCCGAAGGTCAGGTCGCGAGCGGCTCGAGGTCGAGCCGAAGCGCCTGCAGCACGCGCGCGTTCATATTGTAGGTGCCGACCAGGACGGTCAGCTCGACGATCTGGCGCGCATCGAAGTGGTGCTCGATCTCGGCGAACACGGTGTCGGGCACCTCGATGTTGCGGGTCATGGTGTCGGCATAGGCGAGCGCGGCGCGCTCGCGCGCGCTGAACAGGCGGGTCGCCCGCCAATCGGCGAGCGCATCGCATTCCTCGCGCGTCAGCCCGTCAGCGAGCGCTAATGCGGGGACGTGCTGGCGCAGCACGTATTGCGATTGGGTGAGATGGCCCATGCGGATGATCACGATCTCGCGCAGCCGCCCGTCGAGCGTGGTCTTCCACCGCACCGCGTTCGAATGATTGAACCAGCTCTCGGCGAGCGCCGGGCTGTTGAGCAGCATGCGGTAGATGTTGAGCAGCCTGCCGCGCCGCCCGGCACTGAACTTCCGGATCAGATCGGCGAACTCGGGATGGTCCTGCTCTTGGATCAGGGGAACGCGCGCCATAGGGTGCCTACTCCATCTTGAATCCTGTCGCCTTCATGATCGGGGTCCAGCGCTTGAGCTCCGCGGCGATGAACTGCCGCGTCGCGTCCGGACCCGAATCGAGGATCGGCTCGAAGCCGGACGCCACCAGGAGCTTCTGAAATTCCTCATCCGCCATGATCTTGCGCGTGGCCTCGGCGATCTGCTCGACGATCGGCTGCGGCACCCCGGCGGGAGCGAACAATCCGTTGAGGTTGCCGGCCACCATGTCGGGAAGGCCGGCTTCGATCGCGGTCGGAATGTCGGGCGCCGCCTTGATCCGCGCGGCTGCGTTCACCGCCAGGATGCGCACCTTGCCGGCGCGATGGAACGCGAGCAGCGGCCCGCCCACGTTCGGCGTCATCATCGGGATATGGCCGCTGGCGAGGTCGGTGACGCCGGGCGCCGAGCCCTTGTAGGGAATATGCACGATGTCGGGCGCGCCGATCAGCTGCTTGAACAGCTCGCCGGCGAGATTGGTGAGCGTGCCCGCGCCGGCCGAACCATATCCCAGCTTGCCCGGATTGGCCTTGGCGTAGGCGATCAGCTCCTCGAGCGTGCGCGCGGGCACCGACTCGTGCACGACGATCGACGTCGGCGCCATGCAGAGAATGTAGACGGCTGCGCGCGGGCAACTTCCGACGCGCCGGTCACGCCGCCGCCGCCGCCGCGATTCTCGGTGACCACGGTGCCGAGCACCGGCTTCATCTTCTCCGCCCACAGCCGGCCGACCACGTCGGTCGCCCCGCCCGGCGAGAACGGCACCACCAGCCGGACCGGCCGGTCCGGATATTTGGCCTGCGCGAAAGCCGGACGCGCCAGCGCCGCCGTCGAGAGCGACGCCAAGCCGGCGGCCAGCACGCCACGCCGGTTCATAGCGCCGGGACATGGATTTCGCAGGTCGATGCGCTTCTCGATCATCACGTCGTCGCCTCGATCATCGCGCGCAACTCCGGGGTCACCTCGGGCATGATGCCGAACCAGCCGTGGAAGGCCGGGCGCGCCTGGTGCAGCAGCATGCCGAGCCCGTTGACGGCGGGGTTGCCGCGCCGGCGGGCGGCCGCGAGCAGCGGCGTCTCGCGCGGAATGTAGACGATGTCCGAAACGAGCGCGCTAGTCGGCAAGGTGTCGAGCGCAAGCTCCAAGGGCGGCTCGCCCACCATTCCTTGATTGGTGGTGTTGACCAGCATCGCCGCGTCCGCCAGCGCCGCGTGGCGGTCGTCCCACGGCAGCGCCCGGATCGGGCCGCCCAATTCCCGCTCCAGCGCCTTGGCGCGCGCCGGCGTGCGATTGACCAGACGGATCTCGCGGGCGCCGCGGTCGATCAAGCTGACCAGCACGGCGCGCGCGCCGCCGCCAGCGCCGATCACCACGATCGGCCCGGCGTCCGCCCGCCAATCCGGCTTGGCTTCGAGGATGCTGTGGACGTAACCGAAGGCGTCGTGGTTGTAGCCTGCGAGCGATCCGTCGGCGGCGACCACGACGCAGTTCATCGCCCCGATGCGGCGCGCCACCGGATCGAGCTTGTCGACCAGGTCGAGCGCGGCTTCCTTGTGCGGAATCGTCAGGTTGCAGCCCGAAAAGCCGAGCGCCGGCAGCGCGCGCAGCGCCGCGCGCAGGCCGTCGGCCTTGACCGCCAGCGGCAGGTAGCAGCCGGCGAGCCCGTGCTTCGCCAGCCAATAGTTGTGCAACGCCGGCGAGCGCGAATGCATCACCGGCCAGCCCATCACGCCGGCAAGCAAGAAGCGATCCGGATGTGCCATGCAGACATCTTTCCCACGCCGGCTGCGAGCGGACAAGCGTTCCGTTTGTTTGAGCGACTCGGCGCGATTTCATAGCGTCGTCCGGGAGAAACGTGCATAGCGGATCGCTGTGGGCCGCAACGCGCTCACGTCGAAAAAGAGCCCGGGAGGAAGCAATGTGGTCGTTCATGCGCTGGCGCGGGATCGTCGGCTGCTCGGCCATCCTCGTCGGTGGCGGCGCGGCTTTTGGCGCGCCGGCGCCGGTCCGCACGGTCATTCAACGCGGCGATGTGCGCATCGAGATTCTGGCGCAGGGCAACGGACCGGTCATCCGACCTTCTCGCCCCTCAAGGTCGACCGTGATGATGTTGTCCGGCGTCATCTCCTCCAGCCCGATGCCGGCGGGCTTCATCAGGAAACGTCCGGGGTCGTCGGGCAGGCGCACGGTCACGTGGCCTGCGACATAATCGCCCTGATCCTCGCTCACCAGCACGCGGCCTGCATTGGTGAGCTTTTCTCGCAAAGCATCGCTCATGTCTCTCAAGCTCGCTCGAGCTTCTCCCTTCGCGCGGCCGGTTGTGGCCGCCTGCGCCATGCCTACATACTATGCGAAACGGCATCAGCACGGGCGCAAGCGAGATGGAACGACGACCAACACCAGCCGGCGAGCAACCTCGGGCCGAGCCGGAAATCATTCCGCCGGAGCGGGCAGGGGGGCGCGCGCACCGGGACGGCGCGCCGATGTGGACCGCGACCGACGGCGTTCAACGGATCTATGTGGCGAGGCTCGGCCCGTTCGGATTCCTGTTGCTGGCGCTCGTTGTCGCGATCCTGACGGCCCTCATCGTGGTCGTGCTGCTGGGCGCCTTTCTGATCGTGATCCCGCTCGCCGGCCTGCTGCTGGCTGCCGCCGTGATCGCCGGCGTGATGCGCGGAAGATTTGGCCGGCCACGCTGAGCGCAGGGCCAAAAAGTTAGCGGGCTGAGCACCGGAGGTGCTCAGCCCGCTTCGCCTTTTTCATGGGGGTTTACAAACTCGGGGCTTCGCGCCGGGCGCGTCGCGATCAGAGCGCGCTCACTCCTGACTGCTTGAGGAGATCGGCCATCTTGTTGCGGGCATAGAACATGCGGGTCTTCACGGTCGCGGCCGGCACGCCGACGATCTGCGCGACCTCGTCGACCGACTTCTCGTGATAGTAGACGAGATCGATGACTTCGCGGTGCGCCGGCGAGAGCTGCGACAGGCATTTGTGGACGATCGTGCTGCGATCCTTGTTGTAAACGATCGTCTCCGGATCGTCGGAGGGATCCGCGATGGTCGCCGCGGTCACGTCGTCCAGCTGGTCTTCCGAACGGCGCCGGAGCGCGGAGAGCGCCTTGTAGCGGGCGATCGCCAACAGCCAGGTGGAAACCTGGCACTTCGCCTCGAAGCCGTCGGCCTGCCGCCACACGTCGAGGAACACCTCGCTGACGAGGTCTTCGGCGAGCGTCGTATTGCCGGTGAGACGGACGATGAAACGGTAGACCCGCACATTGTGCCGGCCGTACAGAACCTGCATGGCGCGCTTGTCGCCGTCGGCAATCAGTCCGACCAGAGCCTCGTCCGACGTATCCGGGACGGAAGCCCTAACACGCGGCGGCGCAATGTCGCGCAGCGCATATCCGGTTTGCATGACGATCCCCTCTTAACCAGCCCTTAAGGTGACTGATTAGCAAACGCCTGTTGCTTGAATGTTACGTGGAAGAGGAAAAATGGTTTCATCACAAGGGTGGATTATTTCGTCGCAAGGTGTTGCCACGAAACACAAGGTATCAAAATACCGACAATAATTCGTCGGGCGGTACTGTGTTAGTGAGACACTGCCGTCGGACAGGATGTTCGGTTCAGTCGACCGACGGTGTTTCGCCGGCCGGGGAAAACAGATAGCCGCCGCCGCGGACGGTGCGAATGACCGACGGATGCGTCGGATCCGGCTCGATTTTCCGGCGGATTCGCATGATCCGCAGGTCGATCGCCCGGTCGAACGCCTCTGCGTCGCGGGCATTGGCGAGCTCGAGCAGCCGCTCGCGGGAGAGCACCCGCTTGGGATTGGCCGCGAACACCTTGAGCAGCCCGTATTCCGAGGCGGTGAGCGGGTGCTCGTTGCCCTCGTCGTCGCGCAGCGCTTGGGCGTCCTGATCGAGCCATTTGGTGCCGAATCGCACCAGCGTGCGGTCCGGCGCCCGCGGGGTCGGCACGGGTTGGGCGGCCGGCGGCGGCCCGACCACGCTGCGCCGCAGCACCGAGCGGATGCGCGCCAGCAGCTCGCGCAGCTCGCAAGGCTTGGCGAGATAATCGTCGGCGCCGAGCTCGAGCCCGACCACCCGATCGATCGCGCTCGCGGTCGCGGTCAGCATGATGATCGGCACGCTCATCCGCCGCTTGAGATCGCGGATGATCGATAGGCCGTCCTCCTCGGGCATGTTGAGATCGAGCACGATCAGGTCGGGCATTTGCTCGGCGATGCTCTGGCGCAGGCTGACGCCGCCGTCGCACAGCGTGACGGTGAAGCCGTGCATGCGCAGATAGTCGCCGACCATTTCGCGGGCCGGCAGCTCGTCGTCGACGACGACAATGTGCTGCTGCGTCTGGCTCATGTCCCCGGCAACGTCATCTTGAACGTCGCACCCTGCCCGGGACCCGCGCTTTCAACCGTGATCTGCCCCCCGTGCAGATCGACGATCCGCTTGACGATCGACAGGCCCAGGCCGGTCGACGTCTCGCCCGCGGTCGGCTTCGCCGATAACCGCTGGAAGCGGCCAAACAGCCGGGAGATATCCTCCGGCGAAAGGCCAGCGCCCTGATCCCTGATTTGGACCACTATACCGTCCGCGCCCCGCCCCACCAAGAGGTCGATGGCGCCGCCGAGCGGGCTGTATTTGATGGCGTTGCTCACCAGATTGTCGATCGCCTCGCGAATGCGGTCGGCATCGCACATCGCCATGTGATCGGGCGGGGCGGAGACCGTAATGGTCTGTTGCTTCCTGGAGGCGAGCGGCCGGTTGGCGTCGGCGACTTCCTGCACGAGGCCGGCGAGATCGACGGCCTCGCGGCGGATCGTGATGTCGAGCGCGTCGGCCATGGCGTCGGACACCAGATCATCGACCATCTCGGTGAGCCGGTTGGCGGCGTTGCGGATATACGCAATCTGCGTCTGCATGTTGTCGTCGAGCGCGCCGGCCCCGGCGGCCATTTCCTTCAATATTTCGGTGCGGCCGAGGATCACCCCCAGCGGATTCTTCAAATCGTGGGCGACGGTGCCGAGGATCTCGCTCTTGAAGGTATTGGCTTGCCGCAGCCGCGCCCATTGCGCGGCCAGCCGCCGGTTGGCGGAAGTCAGGTCCTGCGTGCGCTGCGCCACGCGTTCCTCGAGGCGGGCGTTCGCCGCCTGCAGCTGCTCGTACAGAATGACGTTGTCGAAGGCGATCGAGAGCCGGCTGCAGAAGATCTCCACCAGCGCCCGGTCGGTGTCGGAGAGGTGTCGCGCCGCTTCCAGCACGACCACGACCTCGCGGCCGCTCAGCGTCTTGATGTAGAGCACCGAGCGCCGCGCCGAGAACTCGTGCTGCCGGCGCGCGAAGGCCTCCTCCACCAGCTTGCGCAGGTCGTTCTCGAGGATTTCCGAGATCGCGGTCCCGATAAAGCGGCTGTAGCAGCCGGAACCGGCCAGCACCGAGAAGGTCTCGTGCGCGTTTTGTCCCTCGCGTAATACCAGGATTCCGGCGCAGTGGGCGTTGAGCAACGACGCGATCTGGGTCAGCACGCCCTCGGCCAGCCGCTGCATCGACTTGAAATCGAACAGGGTCGACGCCGCCTCGATGATGATTTCGAGCCCGCGGCGGGTCTCGACCATGCGCTGGAGCTGCTCGTAGCTGCGCAACGCGGCCGTCAGCGCGGTGAACAGCTTGTCGGCGGTAAGCTCGGTCTTCGCCTTGTAGTCGTTGATGTCGTAATCGACGATGACGCGCCGCTCCGGCGCCTGCCCGGGCTGGCCGGTGCGCAGGATGATGCGCACCGTGTCGTTCTTGAGATGGTTGCGGATGAACTGGACGAGGTCGAGGCCGGCGGCGTCGGACTCCATGATCACGTCGAGCAGCACCACCGCCACGTCCGGGTGCTTGCGCATCAGCTCGCGGCCCTCGGCCGCGGAATAGGCCGAGATGATCTCCAGGCCTTGGCCGTTGAGCTTGTAGTCGGCCAGCGCAAAGCGCGTGCCGTCGTGCACTGCCGGCTCGTCGTCGATCACCGCGACCTTCCAGCGCTGCGCTTCCTCGGGCGGCGGTTCGTCGCCCGGATCATCGATCAGGTGGACGATGTCGTCGTCAGCCATGCGCTTTGTCCATTGCTTGTGCCGGCTGCATCGGAGGCGATTCGCCCGGCGCGACCCGTGGGACCGTGATGCGGAACCTGGTGCCCCAGCCGAGCTTCGACTCGAAGGTCAACCGGCCGCCGAGTTGCTGGGTCACCAGGTTGAAGATGATGTGCAGGCCGAGGCCGGTGCCGCCCTCGTTCCGGCGCGTGGTGAAGAAAGGATCGAGCGCGCGGCGCTGGATATCGTCGCTCATGCCGACGCCGTCGTCGGACACGAAGATGTCGACGTCGTGATCGGCGACCTGCCGCGCCTCGATGATGACGTGTCCGGCGCGGCCGTCGGGGAACGCGTGGACGACGCTGTTGAGGAATAGGTTGGTCAGGACCTGACCATAGGATCCCGGATAGCTGTCCATCACGATGCCGGACGGCACGTCGATGGTGAGCGTGATCTGCGATTTCTTGAGCACCGGGCGCAGGCTGGCGATGATCTGGTCGGTCGATTCCCGGAGATCGAACTGGCGCCGATCCGCGTGGCTGCGGTCGACGGCGACCTGCTTGAACGATTGAACGAGCTCGCCGGCGCGCTGAAGATTGACCACCAGTTGATTGGCGGCGTCGCGACTGCCGTCGAGGAACTCGTCGAGGCGCGAGCGCCGGAGCGGGCCGTTGCCGACCTCCTTGGCGAAATCGTCGCAGCGGCGCGCGAAGCTCGAGGCGACCGTGAGGCTGATGCCGATCGGATTGTTCACTTCGTGCGCCACGCCGGCGACCAGGCCGCCCAGCGCCGCGAGCTTTTCGGCCGCGATCAGATTCTGTTGCGCCTCCCGCAAGTCCGTGAGCGCGTTCTCGGCCCGCTCCTTGGAGGCGCGCAGCTCGTTCTCGGCCTTGCGCTTGGCGATCGCGTTCTCGCGGAACACTTCGACAGCGCGCGCCATTTCGCCGATCTCGTCGCGCGCCTGCGTTCCATGGATCGGCTGGTCGTATTTCTCCGACACCACGGAGTGCATCGCGGCCATGATCTCCTTGAGCGGCAAGCTGATGCTTCGTGCGATCAGTACGCCGATGACGACGATGATGGTCAGAAAGATGAGGGCGACCAGCGCCACTTTCAGATAGATGTCGGCGAGGGTTTGGTCGAAGCTTCCCTGCGCCTGCAGCTCGCGCAGCAGCATCTCCGCCGACAACTTGTTGATGACGCCGATCATGACGGCCTGATTGTCGTCGATCGCGGTCTTCAGCAGATTGGTCCGCGTCGCGAACTGCTCGGTCAGGCTCTTCAAGCCTTCGCGAAAGGCGGCGGCGCGCTGCGCCAGCGCGGACAGCGCCGCGCGCTGCAAATTGTTCTCGGCAAGATCGATCATGACCGGGATGGTCTGCTCGACCGTCGCGATGCTCCGGCGCGCCTCGTCGGCGGCATCCGAAGCGAGCGACAGGTAGAACGCATTGGCAGCGACCAGGCTGGCGGTGAACGCCTCGCGCGACTTTCCGAGCGACGGCAACAGCAGGGCCTCGCGCCGGCCGATGGCGCCCTCGACGATGGCGTAGAGCCCGGCCATTTCCTTGGCCGGCTTGAGCACCTCGTTCTCGTAGGTGCTGGCGATCGTCGCCTGGACCTCGCGCACATCGCCGAAGCCTTGCAGAAAACGCTCGGTCACCGCGCGCAGCTCGTCGGCGGAGCTCGACATGACCGGATCGAGCGCGCCGCGATTGCGCAACGTGCTCAGAACCTCGCCGTGCAGCCGCAGGATCTCGGCGAAGACGTCCGGGTTCGGCTGGTTGATGTAGCGGTGGATCAGGTTCTGCAGCCGGCTGGCCTCGCTTTCGAGCAGGACCAGAAGCTTGTCGGACTCGCGAACCCGCCTGACTTCGTCCCAGGCGCCGCTGAGCGTCGTGGCGCCGTTCCAGATGAGCCACGCCAGGATCAGGGCGACGGCGCCGTTCAATAACGCGAGTAGGGGCAGCCGCCATCGGATCGGCAGCGCGCGCACAACGCTCTCGGTCTCGAGATCGAGGCTTCGCCGCGGCCGCGCGCCCGGCGTTGTCGGCAGCTCGTGATTGATGGCGACCAAATCGAAGCTCACTGCACCTGGCGAATACGCTCGATCAATTGCCGCAACTCCGGATCCGTCACCGCCTTGGCGTGGATCGAGCCCATCGTCTGCTCGAACGGCTTTCGGTCGAAATCCGAGACGATCACGTTCCCGGCAGCCTTGGCCTGCTGCTGCGAGCGCTCCTCCCATCCGGACCACAGCTCGCGCATGAAGGCGCTCGACTTGCGGGCGGCGTCGCGAAAGATGGTCTTATCGTCCGCGGACAGGCTGTCCCAGGCGCGCAGCGACATGACCAGAACCTCGGGCCCCATCGTATGCTCTGTCAAGGTGTAGTATCGAGCGAGCTTGTAATGGTCGGTGGACACGTAGGAAGGCCAATTGTTCTCGGCGCCGTCGATCAATTTCGCCTGCAGGCCGGTGAGTACCTGCCCGTACGGAAGCTCGATCGGCTCGGCGCCCAGCGCTTTGATCATGCTCAGCATCAGGTCGGACTGCTGGACGCGAATCCGCAAGCCTTTCATGTCCGCAAGCGTGCGGATCGGCCGCGCGCTGTTGTAGATCGAGCGCGCGCCGGAATCGTAATAGGTCAACCCGACGAATCCGTGGCGCTGGAAGCTCGCCAGGATTTCCTCGCCGACCGCCTGATCGAGCACCTTGTGCAGGTGATCGAAGGAGCGGAACAGAAACGGCAGCGACAGCACGTTGGCCGACGGGATCAAGGAGCCGATCGGCGCCACGTTGGTCCGGTTGAGATCGATGGCGCCGACCCGCGTCTGCTCGATGGTCTCCTTCTCCTCGCCGAGCTGCCGCGAATGGAACACGCGGATGCGGTGGCGCCCGCCGGTGCGCTCCTCGACCTGGCGGGCCATGAACAGCAGAGCCTGCACCGTGGGATAATCCTCCGACTGGGTATCGGCGACGCGGAACTCGCGCGCGCCGGCAACCGGAACGGCCACCAAAGCGGCGACCAGAACCGCCGCCGCTTTGCAAAAATTCGTGTTTGAAATGAGGGACATGACCCAGCGCCTCTTGGCAAACACCCACCATCTTCGACAGTATTCGCATCGGCCAAAGGCCGTCAATCGAGGCGGCCTCGCCGGGCGATCGGGGCATGCGGCTTTTGCGGATTGGGCTATGAAGCGGAGGCGGCACGCAGCCTGCCGTTGGCTCGGACTTTGCCGCGCGTCGGATCGCAATCACCCGGCGACTGCCATGCCGGCCACCAAGGAAGGGAAACACCCATGAACGGCGCCGCTGTCGTTGCCGAAATCCTCAAGCGCGAGGGTACCGAATTCTTGTCATGCTACCCACGCAACCCGCTGATCGAGGCCTGCGCCGAGCTCGACATCCGTACCATCCTGTGCCGGCAGGAGCGCGTCGGCGTCGGCATTGCGGATGGCTATTCGCGTATCCGTCGCGGCCGGCGCAACGGCGTGTTCGCCGCCCAGGCCGGCCCCGGCATCGAGAACGCCTTTCCGGGCGTCGCCCAGGCCTTTACCGAGAACGTTCCAATGCTGGTCATTCCGGCCGGGTTGCCGCTGGAACGGCGATATCTCCATCCGGTGTTCCGCGCCGCCGACGTCTACCGTCCGGTCACCAAATGGTCGGCGCTGGCGCACTCGGTGCAGGAGCTGCCGGACCTCATGCGGCGCGCCTATCACGCGTTGCGCAGCGGCAAGGGCGGGCCGGTGCTGGTCGAGGTTCCGAACGAGGTGTGGGAAGCCGAGTTTCGGGGCGAGCTCGACTACAAGCCGGTGCCGATGCAGCGGATCGCGCCCGATCCGGACGCGATCCGGCAAGCGGTGCGAATGCTGCTGGCGGCGCAAAGCCCGTTGCTGTGGGCCGGGCAGGGCGTGCTCTATGCCGAGGCCAGCGAGCGACTCGCGGCGTTGGCGGAGCTGGTGCCGGCGCCGGTGGTGACCACCAACCCGGGCAAGAGCGCCATCCCCGAAAGCCACCCGCTGGCGCTCGGCGCTTCGACGCGCTCGCGGCCGAAGATGTTCACCGAGTTCATGGCGCGCGCCGATCTGGTGCTGGCGATCGGCTCGAGTCTCACCAAGACGCCGTTCGGGCCGGGCGTGCCGCCCGGCAAGACTATCATCCATTCCACCAACGACGCCGGCGACATCAACAAGGAGTACCGGGTCGACCATTCGGTGATCGGCGACGCCGCGCTGGTGCTCGACGCGCTGATCGAGGAGGTCGGGCGGCAGAAGGGTGGCGGCGGCGGCAATGCGCTCGCCGCGCTCAAGGACGAGGTCGCCGCCGTCAAGAAAGCCTGGCTGGCGGAATGGTCGAAGCACTTGGACTCTGACGAGACGCCGATCAACCAGTACCGCGTGATCCGCGACCTGATGCGCACCGTCGACCGCGACAACATGATCGTCACCCACGATTCGGGCAGTCCGCGCGAGCAGATGATGCCGTTCTGGGAGACGACCGCGGCGGGCTCCTATATGGGCTGGGGCAAGTCGACCCAGCTCGGCTACGGGCTCGGCATCATCATGGGCGCCAAGCTGGCCGCGCCCGACAAGCTTTGCGTCAACGTCATGGGCGACTCCGCGATCGGCATGACCGGCATGGACATCGAGACCGCGTCGCGCAACAAGATCGCCATTCTCACGGTCGTGTTCAACAACGGCGTGATGGCGGCCGAGCGCGACGTGCTCAAGACCTCGGACAAGAAATACGGCGCCATGACCGTCGGCGGCAACTACGCCAAGGTGGCCGAGGGGCTCAACGTCGCCGCGACGCGGGTCGAGAAGCCGGCCGACATCGTGCCGGCGATCAAGGAGGCGGTCGGCGTCACCCAATCCGGCGCGCCGTTCCTGCTCGAGATCGTCGTCAAGGAAGGACACGACTTCTCGCGCTACCCGCTGGCGGGGCTGTAGGCGATACGACCGGCCGGCTATTGCAGGTTGGGCACGAGCTTCTTGATGGTTTCGATCAGCGCCGGCGGTGTCTCATAGAGGCTCGTGACCATCCGCTCCAGGTGATCGGGCGAGCGATAGGTCATGTCCATCTTGATCCTCGCCGCCTCGGCGATCAGCTCCGGATCCTGCAGCGTATCGGCAAATGCCTTGCGCATGACCTCCACCCGTTCCTTCGGCACCTCGGGCGGGAAGACGTAGGGTCGGCCGAACTCGGTGCTCGAAAAGACAAACCGCATGAGCGCACGTTGCTCGGCGGTTTTCGCATGGTCGAAGATCGACGGCACCTCGGGAATTTCCGGGATCGGCGATTCTTCCGCGCGCAGCAGAAAGAAGAGCTTGCCGTCGCGGAACAGCTGCTCGTAGACCCTGAATTGACCGAATGACGCGCACACCCCCTGAATCTCGCCCCGCTCCGCGGCCAGCACCAGGTCGGTCGTGCCCCGATAGCCCTCGATCACGCGGAACTTGGTGCCGAGCACATGGTTAAACACGGTCGGCAGGATGCTGGGCGCGGAGCCGGCGCTGGCTCCGCCCACGATGAATTCCCGGGTGAAAAGATCCGCGGGAGTTTTGACCGGAGCCGCGGGCGTGCGCACGCAAACGCGCGCCGGCAGCGAGGTCGCGCCCAGCCAGTTGAAGCGCCGCGGATCGACCTCGAGGTTGGACTGACCCATCAGCGCCTGGCTCGGCACGTTGCGCGAGAACGACCCGAACATCGTGCCGTCGCGGGGCGCCTGAGCGTACAGAAAATTGGCCGCCACGATGCTCGCCGCCTGCGGCATGTTCTGGACGATGATACTCGGCTGTCCGGGGATGTGCTTGGTGAGGTATCTGGCGAGGAAGCGCCCGGCGAGGTCGTAGTCGTTTCCGACCCCGTGCCCGACGATCATCCGGATCTGCTTGTTCCTGTAGAAATCCTGCGCTTCGCCAGGGCTGCTGAATGAAACGCCGAAGGCGAAACAGAGCGCGGCGATGGACTTATATGCGTTCGATTTCATCCGGCGTTCCGCGAATGATCCACTATGGTCGCCGCGATCTCGGTGCGCTCCTCTCCCCCTTGGGGAGAGGGAGCAGATCGAGCCCGCCTGGAGACGCCTATTCGGCCGCACGCTTCTGCACCAGCGCCGCGGCCGCCTGGTCGTAGCGCTGTTCGCGTTCCAGCAGCGGCTTCAAGCCGACTAGGTCATAATAGTCGTCGAGCGGGATGAGATGCTCCTGGCAGGGCGCGAGCGAATTGTCGCGCTTGAGCAGGCGCAGCACGTTGCGCACCGCCTGCGCCGCCGCGAACAGCGCGACCGACGGGAAGGTCGCAGAGCAGACGCCGGCCGCTTCCAGCTCCGCGAGGCTGCGCGCCTTCGGACCCGCCGCCTGCGAGAGCGTCGCCATATGCGGCCCGCCGACCTCGCGCAGGACCCGCTTGATCTCCGCGATGGTGTCGACGCCCATCGGCTTCGCCATGTCGGCGCCGGCTTCCATGAACAGCTGGCAGCGCGCGATGGCGGACTCCACGCCTTCGACGCCAGCGGCGTCGGTGCGCGCCGCGATGAACAGGTCGGGATCGCGCCGGGCGTCGAGCGCGGCCTTGATCTTGGCCAGCATCTGCTCGACCGGCACGATCTGCTTGCCCGGCAGGTAGCCACAGCGATTGGGGAACACCTGATCGCTGATGAACAAGCCGGCGACGCCGGCGGCCTCGAAGGCGCGCACCATCTGCCGCACATTGTTGACGCCGCCGAAGCCGGTGTCGGCGTCGACATAAACCGGGATCTCGACGACGGCGCAGATGCGCCCGTAGTGGTCGGCATAGTCGCGCATGTTGGACTGGCCCATGTCGGCCTGCGCCAGCATGCTGCCGACCCCGGCGTAGCCGCCCGCCACCAGCGCCTCGAAGCCCTCGGCTTCGATGATGCGGGCCGACAGCGCGTCATAGGCGCCCGGCATCAGCACCAGGCGCTTGCCGGCCATGATCGCTCTGAGCTTCTTCCTGACGGTCATGTCGTTACTCCAGTGGTCAAGTCCGGCTGTCCGTCGCCGTCTGCAGCCACGGTTGCGCCGCGGCCATGCGTTTTTCGAAAGCGACGATCTCGTCCGCATGCTTGAGCGTAAACCCGATGTCGTCGAGACCTTCGAGCAAGCGCATGCGGTCGGCGGACGGGATGTCGAACGTAATTTCGGCGCCGTCCGGGCAGGTGATGCGTTGCGCTTGCAGATCGACCGTGAACGGCGCGGAACCGTTCACCGCCAAGACTCGCTGCTCGAAAGCCTCCGCGTCCTGCGGGCCCAGCACGATCGGCAGCAATCCGTTCTGCAGGCAGTTCTCGCGATAGATGTCGGCAAAGCTCCTCGCCACGATGACGCGGATGTTGTTCGCCAGCATTCCCCACACCGCCGCCTCGCGCGACGAGCCGGCGCCGAAATTGTGGCCGGTCACCAGAATCCCCGGCTCCCGGAACTGCGGCTGGTTGAGGACGAAGTCCGCATCCTCGCTGCCGTCGTCGCGCCGGCGCGCGCGCATGAACAGCAGCGCCTTGTAGTCCGGCTTGAGGGCGCGCATCGCCTGCACCGGCGCGATCTGGTCGGTGTTGACGTCGTCCTTGATGAGCGGGACGGCGATTCCGGTATGGGCGGTGAACGGCTGCATCACGCCTGTCCCGCCAGCAACTGCCGCACGTCGGCGATGCGCCCAGCGATCGCGGTCGCCGCGGCGGTCGCCGGGCTCACCAAATGCGTGCGCACCTTCGGGCCCTGGCGGTGCTCGAAGTTGCGGTTGGTGGTGGAGACGCAGCGCTCTCCCGGCTCGCCGCGATCGCCATTGCCGCCGGCGCACATCGAGCAGCCGGATTCGCCCCAGAAGAAGCCGGCATCGCGGAACACGCGGTCGAGCCCGGCCGCCTCCGCTTCGCGCTTCACCGTCGTCGAGCCGGGCACCACCATCGCGATGACGCCGGCGGCGACGCGGCGACCGCGCACCACGTCGGCGGCGGCATGGAGGTCGGGCAGGCGGCTGTTGGTGCACGAGCCGATGAACACTCGGTCGACCGGCAGGCCGGCGAGCGCCATGCCGGGCTGCAAGCCCATATAGGCGAGGGCGCTTTCGATCGCGGCGCGCCGGCTCGGGTCGGCGGCGGGATCGGGCACGCGGCCGGAAATGCCGAGCACCTGGCTCGGGTCGGTGCCCCAGGTGATTTGAGGCTCGAGCGTGCTGCAGTCGAGCACGTGCTCGCGGTCGAACGCGGCGCCCTCGTCGGTGGTGAGCGTGCGCCAATGCGCGAGCGCGCGATCCCACAAGGCGCCTTGCGGGGCAAACGGCCGTCCGGCGATCCAGCCGAACGCCTTCTCGTCAGGCGCCACGAAGCCCGACCGGCCGCCCATCTCGATATTGAGGTTGCAGAGCGTCATCCGCTGCTCAATGGGCATCGCGCGGACCGCGGCGCCGGCATATTCGACCACGTGGCCGCGCGCGCCCGCGACGCCGAGCTCGGCGATGATGCGCAGCGCCACGTCCTTGGCGGTGACATGGGCGCCGAGCCTGCCTTCGAGGCGGACCAGCATCCGCTTCGGCCGCTTGAGCGCCATCACCTGAGTCGCCAGGATGTGCGCGAGCTCGGTGGTGCCGCAACCGAAGGCGAGCGCGCCGAGCCCGCCGACCGTGCTGGCGTGGCTGTCGGGGACCGCATGGGTGGCGCCCGGCAGCACCATGCCGAGCTCCGGCGCGACCACGTGCGAGATGCCCTGCTCAGGGTCGTCGATGTCGAACAGCTTGATGCCATTGCGGCGGCTGCCTTCGCGCATCGCCTTGAGAAAGGCCGCGCCCGACGGGTTGGTGGCGTCGTCGCGGCCAGGCTTGGTGGCGACGGTGTGGTCCTGCATCGAGAAGGTGAGGTCCGGCCGGCGCACCGGGCGGTGCTGCTTCTCCAGCTGCTCGAAGGCGTGGGGAGCGTGCAACTCGTGCAGCACGTGCCGGTCGATATAGATCAGCTCGCGGCCATCGGCGCGCCGCGCGACCAGATGGGACTCCCAGATCTTGTCGAACAGGGTTTTGGGCATGAGGGTGCTGCTTTCAGGCTCGGCGGTCAGGGGCCGAGTCGCCAGCTTGGTCGTTGTTAGGCGTATTTTGGGCGCACCAACCGTCGAAGGCAAGCTGTCAAGACGTGGCGCCGCGCGCTTCGAGCGCCAGCACCTTGTCCACCATTTCGCCGGCGAGCCCGAGGTAGTTGCCCGGGTCGCACATCTTCTCCAGCTCCGCGCGCGTGAGATGCTTGGAGATGTCGGCGTCCTGCGCCAGCAGTTCCACCAACGGCCGGCCGGTCGCCGCCACCTTGCGGCAGATGTCGTAGACCAGGTCGTGGGCGCGCTGCCGTCCGAGATGCGGCCCGAGCCCCATCATCACCGCCTCGGACACGACCATGCCGAGCGTGAGGTCGAGATTGGCGCGCATGCGTTCGGCGTCGACCTCGAGCCCTTGCACCAGCAATTTGGTCTGCGCCAGCGCACCCGATGAGAGCAGGAAAATCTCCGGCAGCGCGATCCACTCGATCTGCCACGGGCCGGTCGAGCGCTCGTGGTCGGCGACCGCGGCTTCGAGCAGCGCGGCGGTGTGCTGGCGCACCAGCGCGGCGGTGGAGTGGATATAGAGACACGAGATCGGATTGCGTTTCTGCGGCATCGTGCTCGACGAACCGCGCGCCTCGTGGAACGGCTCGTAGACCTCGGCGACCTCGGTCTGCATCAACAGCTTCACGTCCATGGAAATCTTGCCGAGCGTGCCGGTAACGAGCCCGAGGAAGCAGCCGACCTCGCCGATGCGGTCGCGCACCGTGTGCCAGGCGATCTCCGGTTGGCCGAGGCCGAGCTCGTCCATCAGCGCGGCCTGCACCTTGAGGCCATCGGCGCCGAGCGAGGCAAGCGTGCCGACCGCGCCGCCGAACTCGCCGACCAGGACGCGCGGACGCAGCTGCGCCAGCCGCTCGCGGTGGCGCTGCATCGCGGCGAGCAGCGCGGCGGTCTTGAAGCCGAACGTGAGCGGCACCGCCTGCTGCAGGTTGCTGCGTCCGGCCATCGGAGTATCGCGGTAACGGCGTGACAAGTCGGCGAGCGCCGCGGTGATGGCCTCCATGTCCTTCTCGACCAGGTCGAGCGCCGCGCGGATCTGCATGATGGTCGCGGTATCGGTGATGTCTTGGGTGGTCGCACCCCAGTGGCACCACTCGCCGAGCCCGTCCGCGCACAGCCCGACGATCTGTTGCACCACGCCGAGGATCGGATACCCGATGCGCTCGGTCTGCTGCTTGAGGCGGGCGAGGTCGATGTTCTCGATGCGGGCTTTTTGCTCGATCTCGCGCGCGGCCTTTTCCGGAATGATCCCGAGCCGTGCCTGCGCGCGCGCCAAGGCGCGCTCGATCTCGAGGTAGTAGCCGGTCCGCGTTTCATCGGAAAAGACCCGGCGCATCTCCGCCGTACTGAAGATGTCGCGGAAGATCGCGGAGTCGAGCGCAGTCGCGGTCATGCATGTCTCCAGGTCACGCGACCTTGCGCCTTTGGGCGAGGCCGTCGAGATGCGCCAGCACCTCCTCGATATGCATGACGTCGGCGTATTTGTGATGCAGGTCGAACAGGTTGACCTTGTGGGAGATCAGCGAGCGGTCGTAGGTGCATTCCTCGACCACCACGTTGTGGAAGCCGTAGGAATAGGCGTCGACGGTCGAGGCGCGCACGCAGCCCGACGTGCTTTCGCCGCAGATGATCAGGCTGTTGATGCGTTTTTGTTGAAGATGAGCAATCAACGGCGTGCCGAAGAAGCCGGACGCGCGCTCCTTGTAGATCACCAGCTCGCCCGGCTGCGGCGCGAGCTCGGCTTTGATGTTGTAGGTGTCGTCAGCCTCGCGGCCGATATTGCGGTTGGTCGAGCGCACGCCGCCGGTGTCGACATGGCGGGTGGTGTAGAAGATCGGAATGCCGGCGCGGCGCGCCGCCGCGAACAGTTTCTGGGTCGGCGCCAGCGCCTTCCAGGCATGCTCGCCGCAGGAGCCGGAGAATTCGCGGTCGACCTCCTTCACCGGGCGATCGCCGCCGCGATAGGCCTTGTTGTAGAGATCGATGGCGAGCACCGCCGGGTTGTCCCCGACATGGATCTTGCGGCGATAGGCTTTATAGATCTCGATCGTGTCGGGATCGATGAGGTCTTTCCAGCAATGGTCTTCGAAGTCGCGCGCCATGGATGTGCTCCTACGGAATATACCAAGCTCACAGATCGGACTCGTCATGCCCGGCCTTGTGCCGGGCATCCACGTCTTTCTTGGTCGCGGCCGCCAAGACGTGGATGGCCGGGACAAGCCCGGCCATGACGGGGAGAGTATCTTTACTCCATCCGCACGTTCTTGGTGAAATCGTAATCGACGGAATGCTCGCACTCGTAGACCTGCACCCGCCGCGACCGGTCGTAGCTGGGATCAAGCACGCTCTTGAGAAAGGCGAGCTGCAGCGCCCAGCCGGCCTCCGCCTGGGCGCGGCGGTAGCGGCCCGGCATGGTGTCGTTGAGCCAGCCGTGCGGCGCGCCGGGATAGACCTTGATCGTGTAGCTTTTGCCATGGCGATCGAGGCTGTCGCGGAAGCGGCGCACGTCGTCGAGCGAGATCACGTGATCGGCCTCGCCGAAAATGCCGAGAACCGGGCACTCGACCCGGCCGATGATCTCGTCGAGCGCTTTGGGATAGCGCTCGCTCACCTGCCACTCCCGCTTCGACGCCGCCCCGTACCAGACGAGCGCGGCGGCGATCGGGCGCTCCGCCGCCAGCACCAGCGGATGCCGTCCGGTCTGGCAGACGCCCGCGACGGCGATTTTCGACGCATCGACCGCTTTGAGCGCGGCGAGCTCGGCGATCGCCGCGTTGAGATAGCCCACCGCCTCGGGGTCGGTCATGTCATAGCCGACGTCGCCGCGATGCAAGGCATCCTGGTCGGGATGCTTGTGGAAGAAATCCGGCGCGATGCAGGCGAAGCCGTCGCGCGCGAAGCGCTGCGCCAGGTCGCGGGTGTGCTGCACCAAGCCGTAGCGCTCGTGCATCAGCACGACGGCCGGCAGTTTCTTGTCCGCCGTCGGCATCGCCAGGAAGGCCGGCAGCCCGCCGGCACAGCGGATGTCTTTCGTCACGATGTCGGGCATTGCAGGCCGCTAGAGAACAATGCTGGGATTGCGCAGGTTCTGGTCGCAGTCGATCAGGTTGACTTGCCTGACCGCAATCTCCCAGCGCCCGTTGCGCTCGACGAAGCGGTGGCCGCACCAGCCGGAGAGATAGCGCGTGCCATCGACCCGGAACTCGCTGATCAGATAATTCGAGCGCACCATGCGCGCGGTGTCCTGATTGGTGGCGAACACCTCGACATTCGAGATCATGCGGACGGTGCGGGACTTCGGCGCTTGCGACCAGGCGTAGCCGGTGCGCAGGCGATAGATGCGGTCTTCCATGCGCCGTCGATCGTCGAACGAGATCGCAATCTCCCGCCTGGGATCTCCTGCTTCAGGCGTCCCCGGCACCCAGTAGACGCATTCCGGGCAATAGAGGGCGAGCCACTCGTCGAAACGCAGCTGGTCGAGCAGCCGCGCTTCCCGCTCGAGCAGCAGGCGGAAGCGGTCGCGCTCCGCCGGATCGGCGACCGCCAGGTCGTCGCGCTGCCAGTCGGTGAAGCTCGCGACCAGCTCGCGGTAAAACGCATCGTTGACGTAATAGGAGCTGACCGACGGGTCGTGGATGAGTTGCATGTTGGACCTAGGGTTCCACCGGATGGTTTCATTCCGCCCTCACCCTGAGGAGCATCCATGCAAGTCAATTGACTTGCATGGATGCGTCTCGAAGGGTGGGGGTGGCCGAGATCGCGCCCGTTCGGCCCCATGCTTCGAGACGCATCGCAGCGCGACCCGGCTTGTGGAGCCTGCGCACCGCGGTCGCGCTGCGATGCTCCTCAGCATGAGGCCGAACGATTCACACCTCACGTTGCACGACGAGGGGCGGCGTTGCCTTCATCAGCCGCTTCCACTCCTTGATGTATTCGCGCATGAACGCCTCGTCGGTGGCGGGCGCGGTGATGATGCCGTTCGCGTCGGTCTTGACGCGGCCGGGGATGCCGAGCCCGCGGTGCATATAGACCCACTCGTCCTCGAGACACGCGAGCCCGCGCTGGATCTCCTCGAAATTGGCGAGGTCGTCGACCTCGCCGAAATTCGGGAATTGCTCCTGCGTGCGCATGCGCAGCGCATTCACCTCGTCGACTGCGCCGCCGAGCGTGCCGTCCTCGTCCACCACCGCAGTGCCGTACCAGGTGACGTTGGTCTCGTCGACCGAGACCGGCTCGAACACCTGGATGTGGTTGCCGAGCAGCGAGAAGTTCGGGAACACGTTGATGTTGACCGGCTCCGACGAGGCTAGATCGAGGATTTCCTCCGCCTTGGCGCCGAAACGGCGGCGCAGCTCTTGCTCGTAATGCTCGGTGCCCGGCGCGGGGCCTTCCACCGCCCACAAGCCGCCGGCGCGCTTCTCGATGTTCGGCCGCTTGTCCTTGAAGTGGTGGCCGTGGCCCATATAGGCCATGTACATCGGCGCGGTGTCGGGCGAGCCCTTGTAATACGACATGCCCTTGTTGGCGACGTCGGCCTGGCGGTTCTCCATCTCCAAGAGCGAGCGATGCGAGAACACCACGTGATAGCCGTCGCCGGAATTGTCGTAGGCGAGCTTCCAGTTGCCCTTGAATTTGAGCCGGTTCGCCTCGCAGACCGCGATCTTGCCTTTCGGCTGCCGGTCGAGCCACTCGTCGATCGGCTTGGTGATGGCGCCGAGATAGTCGAGGAGCGGCGGCGCATCGGGATTGAGCGTTGCGAAGATGAAGCCGCGATAGCTGTCGACGCGCGGCACCTGCGCGACGTTGAACTTCGCCTCCTTGAAGTCGCAGGCGTAGCCGTCGGGCCACGGCACCGCGCGCAGCTTGCCGGTGTTGAGGTAGCTCCAGCCATGATAGGGGCAGGTAAAGATGCGCGCCGAGCCCTTGTCCTTGCGGCACAGCGTGGTGCCGCGGTGGGTGCAGCGGTTGAACAGCGCACGGATCTTGCCGTTCGAGTCCCGCAGCAGGATCAGCGGCCGCAGCCCCAGCCGCACGGTGATGTAATCGTCGTTGTTGGGGATTTGGCTTTCGTGGCCGAGATAGACCCACACCGCACCGAAGATGTTGGTCATCTCGGCCTGGAAGATCGCCGGATCGGTGTAGATCAGCCGGTGGACGCGGTCCTCTTGAACGAGCTCGTCCCAGTCGTAGAGGTCGGCCGCGCTTTCGATGCGGCTCGGCGAGGCGTTGAGCTTCTCCAGCATGGCGTCAATCCTTCACAGCCGCAGGTCCGCGGTCGGCACCTGTTCGCATGGCCCTATGATAACGCATCCAGCTAGAAAAAATCGAAATACTCGTTCTGCTCCCACTCGGTCGGCTCGTCGGTCTGCGGCACGCCGGCGGCTTCCAGCCACTGCTGGAACCGCCCGGCCTCGGTGCGCTTGAGCTTGAGGAAATAGTCGACGAACACGCCGCCGAGCTGCCGGCGGAACAGCGCATCCTGCTCGAGCGCTTCCAGCGCCGCCGGCAAGGTCCTCGGCAGTATGGGCCGGTTGCCGGCGTAGGGTTCGTCGTCCTGCGGCCCCGGATCGAGCTTGTTCTCGATGCCGTCGAGGCCGGCGACGATTTGCGACGCGATGTAGAGATAGGGATTGGCCGCCGGCTCGCCGATCCGGTTCTCCAGCCGGGTGGCCGGATCGCCCGGCGCGCCCAGCACCCGGATCATCACCCCGCGGTGGTCGTAGCACCAGGTCGCCCGGTCGGGCGCCAGCGAATTCGGGCGGTAACGCCTGTAGCCGTTGACGGTCGGCGTCGCAAACGGCGTGCAGGCGCCGGCATGTTGCAACAGCCCGCCGACGAAGTTGCGGCCGAGCGGCGAGAGAGGATCGCCCTCGCGCTCCGGCATGAACAGGTTCCGCCCGCTCCCCGCATCGACCAAGGACTGATGCAGATGCCAGCCGCTCGAATAACAGCTCTTGAGCGCGGGCCGGCACATGAAGGTGGCGAAGTAGCCCATGCGCCGGCACATTTGTCGCGTCGCGGTGCGGAACAGCATCGCATGATCGGCAGCCTCCAGCGCCGGCCGCGCCGCGAAGGTGCATTCGACCTGGCCCGGTCCCCACTCGTTCTCGATCGATCGCAGCGGCAGGGCGATCTGCCCGAACGCCTCGGCGAGCGCGGAGAGCACCGGTTGCATCAGATCCATGTTGGATTCGGAGTGATAGGAAAAGCCCGGCTCCGGCGGCGAGGTCTTGAGCGGCCGCCCGCGCAGGCCCGGAATGCCGGTGTGCTCGTCGGTCAAATGATCTTCCGCGACCCGCAGCAGGTACCATTCGATCTCCAGGCCGACGACGCACCCCATGCCCTTGTCGGCCAGCCGCTTGAGCTCTCGGCGCAACAACTGGCGGGACGAAAAGTGAAAGGGCACGCCGCTGGTGAAGTATTCGTCGCACAGCACCCAGCCGACGCCCGGCGCCCACGGCAGCATGCGGAACGTCGCCGGGTCCGGAACGACCGTGAGATTGGGCGAGCCGGTCATCTCGTCGAGGCCCATGCCGCCGCCGCGCGTGAACGACGCGAAGATGCGGGCATTGGCGGAATCGAGCGTGGTGGTCGCCACGTTGATGTTGTAGCCGGTCTCGAGCGCGGCGAGGAAAGCCTCGACCGTCACCGCCTTGGCGCGCGAGGCGCCGTGCGGATCGGCCCAGGCCAGCCGTATGAGGTGGAGCTTTTCTTTCTCGACTCGGCGCTTGAGCTCCTCGGCTTGCCGTCGCTGCTCATCCGTCCAGAGGCCGTGTCGTTCGATGAAACCGAGGGGCTTTGTCACCTGCACCATTCCATGCGCGAGACCGCGAGCCGGCGGAATGTAGATGATACGACCAGAGGACGGAAGACGAGAAAGATTTTCACTCGCTGGCCTGGCCTCCGCCCTCATCCTGAGGAGCGCGCGTGACCAGGCGGCGCCCCGCACTCGACACGCGCGCGCGCGCGTCTCGAAGGATGGGAGCGGCCCGGATCGGGGCGGCCTCATGCTTCGAGACGCATCGCAGCTGGACCGTGCGTGTGGCACTGCTTGTGTCCGCCTCGCGCTGCGACGCTCCTCAGCATGAGGCCGAACGAGATGCTCTGCCAGTAAGACGCGCCGTTCCGCGCCATTGACGAAACAAGAGCTTCCCGATTTGATCTCTCGCTGGTGGCGCATTGGTGAGGGGACGATGCGAATCCGCGCGCCGAAGGATTTCTGGGCGGGAGTGATGTTCTGCGGCTTCGCGGCGGTGGCGCTGTTCGCCGCGCGCGGATATTCGCTCGGCTCGGCCGGCAGGATGGGCCCCGGCTATTTTCCGCTCCTGCTCGGCATGGTGCTCGCCGGCCTGGGTGTCGTTCTGGTCGGCCGCTCGATCGTGCTCGACGGCCAGCCGCTGCCGCGCTTCCACGTCCTGCCGCTGGCGATCATCGCGGTCGGGGTCTGCCTGTTCGGTCTGGCGATCGAGCCGCTCGGCCTGGTCGTCTCGCTCGCGATCTTGATCATGCTCGCAGCCTGGGCCGGCCCGCAATTCCATCTCATCGAGACGGTGGCGTTGGCCGTCGCGCTGATCATCTTCTCGGTCGGGGTGTTCGTTTACGCCCTGGGGCTTCCCATCAACATTTGGCCGAGCCTGTAGCGTGTGATGGATGTGCTGTCCAATCTCGCGGTTGGATTTGCGGTCGCGCTCACGCTCCAGAACATCGCCTACTGCTTCATCGGCGTGTTGCTCGGCACCATCATCGGCGTGCTGCCCGGCATCGGGCCGGTGACGACGGTCGCGATGCTGCTGCCGATCTCGTTCACGCTGTCGCCGGAGTCGGCGCTGATCCTGCTCGCCGGCATCTATTACGGCGCCCAGTATGGCGGCTCGACCACCGCGATTCTGGTCAATATTCCGGGCGAAGCCTCCTCCGTGGTCACCACCATCGACGGCCACCAGATGGCGCGCCAGGGTCGCGCCGGTCCGGCGCTCGGCATCGCCGCCATCGGCTCGTTCTTTGCGGGCAGCGTCGCGACCCTGCTGATCGCGGTCGCCGCGCCGCCGCTCGCCGCCATCGCGCTGCAGTTCGGTCCCGCGGAATATTTCTCGCTGATGGTGTGCGGCTTGATCGCCGCGGTCGTGCTCGCGCACGGCTCGCTGGTCAAGGCGATCGCGATGGTGGTGCTGGGGCTCCTGCTCGGCATCGCCGGTACGGACGTCAATTCCGGCGTGCGGCGCTTCGATTTCGGGATGACCGGGCTCGCCGACGGTATCGAGTTCGTGGCGCTCTCGATGGCGATCTACGGCATCGCCGAGGTCGCCTACAATCTCGAGACGCAGCAGCAGACCAGCATCGCTCCCGGCGCGGTCGGCCGGGTGTGGCCGAGCTTCGCCGATCTCAAGCATTGCACCGGCGCAATCCTGCGCGGCACCGGACTCGGCGCGATCCTCGGCGTGTTGCCCGGGGGCGGGGCGCTGCTGGCGTCGTTCGCCGCCTACACGCTCGAGAAGAACGTCGCCCGGCCGCCGCGCAGCTTCGGCCGCGGCGACATTCGCGGCGTCGCGGCGCCGGAATCCGCCAACAATGCCGGCGCGCAGACGTCGTTCATCCCGATGCTGACCCTGGGGATTCCCGGCAACCCCACGATGGCGATGATGATCGGGGCGCTGATGATCCACGGCATCGCGCCGGGGCCGCGGGTGATGACCGACCGTCCGGGCCTGTTCTGGGGGCTGATCGCCAGCATGTGGATCGGCAATCTCATGCTGGTGGTGCTGAACCTGCCGCTGGTCGGCATCTGGGTGAAGCTGCTGCGGGTGCCCTACCGGCTGCTCTACCCGGCGATCATCGTGTTCTGCTGCATCGGCGCCTACACCATCAACAGCAAGCCATTCGATCTGTTCGTGATGGCGTTCTTCGCGATCTTCGGCTACGTGGCGCTCAAGCTCGATTGCGAGCCGGCGCCGCTCGTTCTCGGCTTCGTGCTCGGGCCGATGATGGAGGAGAATCTACGTCGCGCCTTGCTGATCTCGCGCGGCGACCCGATGGTGTTTCTCACCGAGCCGATCAGCCTCGCCTTTCTGCTGTCGGCGGTGCTGCTGCTGCTGGTGATCGCGGCGCCGGCGATCCGGAGGAAGCGCGAGGAGGCGTTGAAGGAATGATTCGGAGTCCGACCGATGAACTCCGGCTCCGTAGGGTGGGCAAAGGCGCGCTGACCGGTCTCACGCGTGGGCAAAATCGCGCGCGCGCCGTGCCCACGCGGCCACTACACGGCAGACGATTTTGCCCACCCTACGGAATGCGTTTCATGGAAGAGGGCCCGACATGAGCTACCGCGAAGTCAGCGAAATCCGCGACGGCATGCGGATCGACTGGGACATGCCGATCAAGATGGACGACGGCATCGTGCTGCGATGCGACGTCTACCGGCCGATCGAGTGGGGCAAGTATCCGGTGATCCTGAGCTACGGCCCCTACGGCAAGTGGCTGCACTTCGAAGACCTCTACAGCGAGCAGTGGCGGCGCATGTGCGAAAACCATCCGGATGTTCCCACCGGCTCGACCAACAAGTACCAGTGCTGGGAGGTGGTCGATCCGGAGAAATGGGTGCCGGACGGCTATGTCTGCGTTCGCGTCGACAGCCGCGGCGCCGGTCGCTCGCCCGGCATCATCGACATCTGGTCGTTGCGCGAGGCGCAGGATCTGGCGCTCTGCGTCGAATGGGCGGGCGTGCAATCCTGGTCGAACGGCAAGGTCGGGCTCAACGGCATCTCCTACTACGCGGAGAACCAGTGGCAGGCCGCGGCGCTGCAGCCCAAGCATCTCGCCGCCATCTGTCTGTGGGAAGGCGCCGCCGACTTCTACCGCGACATGGCGCACCACGGCGGCATCTTCTGCAATGGCTTCACCCATGACTGGTCGCGGTCGCAGGTCTACACGCTGCAGCACGGCCGGGGAAAGCGCGGCTTCAAGAGCCGCATGAACGGCGACTGGGTGTCGGGCCCGATCGAGCTCACCGAAGAGGAGCTCGGCGCCAATCGTCGGAACTTCTACGAGGACTGCCTCGCCCACAAGCTCGACACCGACGAATACTGGCAGTCGCGCATGCCGGATTGGTCGAAGGTGAAGGTGCCGCTGTTCTCGGCGGCCAACTGGGCCGGCCAGGGCCTGCACCCGCGCGGCAACTTCGAGGGCTTCGTGCGGGCGGCCTCGAAGCAGAAGTGGCTCGAGGGCCACGGCCTCGAGCACTGGACGCACTTCTACACGGATTACGGCGTCGGACTGCAGAAGAAGTTCTTCGGGCATTTCCTCAAGGGCGAGGACACCGGCTGGAAGAAGCAGCCCAAGGTGCTGCTGCAGGTCCGTCACATCGACACGTTCGTCGCGCGGCAGGAGAAGGAATGGCCGCTCAAGCGCACGCGTTGGACCAAGCTCTTCCTCGACCCGGCGGATTATTCGCTGTCCACCAAGCGGCAGTCGAAGGCGTCGTCGGTGACCTACGCGGGCTTGGGCGACGGCGTGACCTTCCTCGGCGCGCCGCTCCAGCAGGATACCGAGATCACCGGGCCGATCGCGGCCAAGCTATGGGTGTCGTCGGCCACCGAGGACGCCGACCTGTTCCTGGTGGTGCGCGCGTTCTCGCCCGACATGAAGGAGCTGGTGTTCCAGGGCGCGCTCGATCCGCACACGCCGCTGGCGCAAGGTTGGCTGCGCGTCTCCCATCGCAAGCTCGACAGGAAGCTCAGCCTGCCCTACCGGCCCTATCACAGCCACGATGAGGAGCAGAAGCTCGAGAAAGGGAAGGTCTACGAGGTCGACGTCGAAATCTGGCCGACCTCAATCGTGGTGCCGGCGCGTTATCGATTGGCGCTCACCGTGCGCGGCAAGGACTACGTCTATGGCGGCGGGCCGGGGCCCGGGCTCAAGACGCTCGGCGCGGTGTGGACCGGAGTGGGGCCGTTCCGCCATGATGACCCGCGCGACCGGCCGGCCGCCGTCTTCGGCGGCGAGGTCACGCTGCATGCCGGTCCGGGTCGCAACGCCTATCTGTTGTTGCCGATCATCCCGCCGAAGTGAGGCGCGGATCGGGTTGACATGAGGCGCTCGACCCAACCTGCAGTGCGAGGAGGAAAAGGAATCATGGATAGCCGAGAGACCCGGGCGTTCGCCGAGCGACTCCAGCGGGAGGTCTGGGAACGGTTCGACGCCGAGGCCGTTCCGCGCTTCTATCATCGCGACGTGATCGGCCACCACCGCAAGCAGCGACTGACCCATGACGATGTCGTCCATCGCCTCGTAACGGACCGGCCGCGCTACCCCAATCCCAGGTTCGACATCAAGGACATCGTCGCTGAGGAGGACAAATGGGCGATCCGGTTCATTTTCACGGCGACCGGAGCCTCCGGGCAAGCGATTTCCGTGGAATGCAACTATTTCTACCATCTGAAAGAGGGCAAGATTTCGGAGTTCTGGCATTTGGCGGACATCGACTTCGACTACCGCGCGGAGGATTAGCCGATCTTCTTTGGATCGCGTGCCGCCGCTCCGGTCGAATGATATGGCCACCGGGCGGCAAGCGAGCTTGCCCACCCTACGATCGCTTGAACAAGCCGACGATCGAGCTCCAAATCACTTTGACGATTAGCGCAAGACCCGAAATCGGCTTCGCCGCAGCCGGGGCCGGTGGTGGAACGAGGGAAGGCGACGCCCGCACCGGCGCGGCCGAAGCTGGTGCAGCAGGGGCGGCGGCCGGACCATCCTGCGCGAGCTTCTCCTTCAGGCACTTGGCGAACTGGTTCATCAACTGCGCGGCGGTCGCCTGGATGATGCCGACGCCGCGGCCGTACTGGGCGACCGCGCCCGACAGCGTCAGGTTGGTGTGCACCAGCACCTTGGAGCCGCTGCCGGCAGGCTCGAGACGGAACGTGGCGACCGAGTTGGCGCCGCCGCGACCCTTGGCGTCGGTGCCCTGCGCCGCAATGCGCGCGGAGTAATTCGTCTCGTCCCGCTCCTCGAACTTGACCACGCCTGCGAAGGTCAGCGCCACCGGCCCGAGCCGCACCGCGATCTTGCCCTTGTAGGTGTTCTGGTCGACCACTTCGGTGAGCTCCGCGCCCGGCATGCAGGGGGCGACGCGCGCGATATCGGTCAGCACCTTCCACGCTTGCGCCGGCGGCAGCGGGACCTCGAATGAGTTGTCGAACTCCATGACGCGCTACCCGCGGACGCCGACCAGCTCGGGCGCGCCGAGCTTTTGCCAGACCCAGCGCGCGCAGGCGAACAGGCGGCGGTCGTCGTGCCGTTGCGCCACCAGCTGGATCGCGACCGGCAAGCCGTTCGGCCCGCGATGCGTGGGCAAGGCGAGGGCCGGGGTGTAGAGGATGGTCCAGATCGCCTGGAAGCCGGGATCGCCGGTGTCGCCGAGACCGCGCGGCGCCTCGCCGTTGGCGCAGGGGGCGAGCAGCACGTCGACCCCGTCGAAGACGTCCGGGAGCCTTGCGCGGCAGTCCTCTCCGAGCCGCAGGGCCGCGAGATATTCGCCGTGCGCCATCGCGCGCCCGATCTCGATGCGCTTGCGCAGCCGTTCGCTGATCTGATCGCGGTGGTTGTTCCATTCGTGCCCCATGGCGGCGGCGCGCTCGTAATTGTTGATGGTCTCGCGCGCGGCGTTGCGCAGGCCGGAGAATTCTTCCGGCAGCACGATCTCCTGGATAGACGCGCCGGCCTTGCCGAGCCGCGCCGCGGCGTCCTCGACGGCCGCGACCGTCTCCGGCCGCGCGGTCTTCCACAGCGGGGTGCGGCAGAGCCCGATGCGCGGCGCACGGTCGAGCGATTGCGGCGCCGACGGCGGGCGCAGCTCGAGGACGTCGCTGATGAGCTCGAGATCGTCGAGCGAGCGTGCGATCAGCCCGATGGTGTCGAGGCTTTCGGCGGCCGGATAAACGCCCCGGCGGTTGAACGCGCCGAAGCTCGGCTTGAAGCCGAACACGCCGCAATAGGCGGCCGGCCGCAGCACCGAGCCGCCGGTCTGCGTGCCGAAGGCGGCCGGAACCATAAAGTCGGCGACCGCGGCGCCCGATCCGCTCGACGAGCCGCCCGGCGTATGGGCGACGTTGTGCGGATTGGTGGTCGCGCCCGGAGTCATGCCGGCAAATTCGCAGGTCACGGTCTTGCCGAGGATCACCGCGCCGGCGGCGCGAACGAGCGCCACGCAGGCGGCGTCGGCCGCCGGCCGGTGGCCGCGATAGATCGGCGAGCCCATCTCGGTCGGCAGGTCGGCGGTGTCGATGATGTCCTTGACGCCGATCGGCACGCCGTGCAGCGCCCCGCGCACGCCGCCGCGGTCCAGGTCGCGCGCCTGCCGCAGCGCGGGCTCGCGATCGACGCTGGCCCAGGCGTGAATGTCCGGCTCGCGCGCATCGATGCGTGCCAGGCAATCGCGCACCACCGCCTCGCAGCTCATCTCGCCGGCCGTGGTCGTGCGGACGATCTCGGTCGCCGACAGCTTGTTCAGCTCCGACGGGCGGGCCGCGCGCGCTTTGGTCTGGGTAGAGCCGGTCACCGCACTCAGTTCCTGCCGGCGCGCGCGGCCGCGGTCCCGGCGATGCGGCCGAACACCGCGCCCGAGGTGAGCCCCGATCCGCCCGGATAGTTGAAATAGAACAATCCGCCGACCAGCTCGCCCGCCGCGTAGAGCCCGCGGATCGGCTGGTAGTCGGTGTTCACCACCTCGGCGTCGGTAGTGATGCGCACACCGCCGAACGTGAAGGTGACCCCGCAGGTGACCGCATAGCCCTCGTAGGGCGGCGCGTCGATGGTGTTCGCCCAGTTGCTCTTGTTGACTGCGAGTCCCTCGGTGCGCCGGCCGTCCTTGACGTTCGGATTGAACGGCACGTCGGTGCGAATCGCCTTGTTGTACTCGGCGATGGTCTTGACGAACTCAACGGCGTTCACCCCTTCGAGCTTCTGCGCCAGCTCCTCGATCGTATTGGTGGTCACCTTGGTGATCTGCCTGATCCGGTATTCGTCGCGCTGCAGATGCTTCACCTTCTGGTCGAAGATCTGCCAGGCGAACTGTCCCGGCTGCTCGAGCACCACGCGGCCATATTTCGCATAGGTGTAGTTGCGGAAGTCAGCGCCCTCGTCGACGAAACGCTTGCCGGTGGCGTTGATCAGGATCGAGAACGGATAGGAGTGCTTCTGGAACTGGTCGCCGACCGCGAGGTCGCCGAACTCGGGCGCGTTCATCTCCCACTGCACCGCGTGGCAGCCGGACCAGTTGCCGCACGGGCTGGCGCCGATCTCCATCGCCATGCGGATGCCGTCGCCGTTGTTGAAGCGGGTGCCGCGCACCTTGGCGAGGTCCCAGCCGGGCCCGAGATAGCGCGTGCGCCACTCGGCGTTGGATTCGAAGCCGCCGCAGGCGAGCACGACCGATTTGCTGGTGAGCTCGCTCTCGACGCCGTCGTGACGGATGCGCACGCCCGACACCCGCACCCCGTCATAGAGCAGGCTGAGCGCGCGGGTTTGGTAACGAATTTGGATGCCGCGCTTGGTGGCCGCTTCGGTGAGCATCTTGATCAGGCCCGGGCCGCCGCCGACCGACTCGACCGTGAGCCCGCCCCAGAACTTGAACTTGCCGTCGATCTTGAACGCCTGCCGGCCGTAGATCGGGATGAAGCGGATGCCCTTGTCGCGCATCCAGCAGAAGGTGTCGAAGCTGCGCGTGACCAGAAGCTCCACCAGGTCCGGGTTGGCGCGGTTCTGTGTCACTCGCGCCATGTCGTCGAAGAACTGATCGGCGGTGTAGGTGCCGAAATCGGTCTCGGCGATTTCCTGCGGGGTCAGGTCGGGCACCAGCGCCTTGATGTCGTCGACGCCGTTGTAGACGACGCGCACCGAGCCGGCGGTGAAGCGGCTGTTGCCGCCCGACTCGTCCTCGGGCGCCGCTTCCAGCATCAGCACCGAGGCGCCCTGCTCCTGGGCGGCGAGCGCCGCGCAAAACGCCGCGTTGCCGCCGCCGACCACGATGACATCCGCCTCCGACTTCGCCATTCCGAACCCCTTACGCTCTATTCGCTACTTCGCTACTCGCGCGCATCGCTTATCACTCGGCGGCAATCGCGGCCACCCCGCCATGCGCCTTCGACCAGCCGGCCGGGTCATGCATGAATTTCTCCGCCTCCGCGAGCATCTTGGGGTCGAATTTGTTGCTCGCCTTGGCGACCGCCAGGATGTCCCACCACGAGGCCAGGTGGTGCAGCGTCACCCCGAGGTCCGACAGGATGGTCCGGCCCTCCGGATAGATGTCGTAGAAGAACAGCACGAAGCAGTGCTCGACCTTGGCACCGGCCTCGCGCAGCGCCTTGCAGAAGTTCACCTTGCTGCGGCCGTCGGTGGTGAGGTCCTCGACCAGCAGCACGCGCTGGCCCTCGATCAGATGGCCCTCGATCTGCGCGTTGCGGCCGAACCCCTTGGGCTTCTTGCGCACGTATTGCATCGGCAGCATCAGCCGGTCCGCCATCCACGCAGCGAACGGAATGCCCGCGGTCTCACCGCCGGCGACCGCGTCGAACTGCTCGAAGCCGGCATCGCGCAGGATGGTGGTCGCGCCGAAATCGATCAGCGCGCGGCGCACGCGCGGAAACGAGATCAGCCGCCGGCAATCGATGTAGACCGGGCTCGCCCAGCCCGAGGTGAAGATGAACGGCTTGTCGGCCATGAAGCGGACGGCTTCGACCTCGAGGAACATTTTTGCCGTCTGCTCGGCGATCGCTTTCTTGTCGGAAAGGCCAATGCCTGACATTTGTCTTGTCCTTTCGCCCGTCGGCCCCAGTTTTGCCGGCTACTGGATGCCCGCTTTCGCAGGCATGACAAGCGGAGAATTCAGTTAGACACAATCTTCCACTCGATCGTTTCCCCGCCGCGATAGACCAGCGCCTTCTCGTCCGGGCCCTCGACCCTGACCTCCTCCGGCGCGGTCCACGACGACTTTTCCAGCGTGATCGTCTCCTCGTTGGGCGGCAGCCGATAGTGCTTCGGCCCATTGAGCGAGGCAAAGGCCTCCAGCCGGTCGAGCGCGCCTTCCTCCTCGAACACCTTGGCGTAGCTCTCGATCGCGACCGGCGCGTTGAACAGGCCTGGGATGCCGTTGACCGAAAGCTTCTTGGCGATCGGATGCGGCGCCGAATCGGTGCCGAGGAAATAGCAGGCCGCGCCGGAGGTCGCCGCCTTGCGCAGCGCCGCCCGGTCCTTCGCGGTTTTGATCACCGGCATGCAGTACATGTAGGGCTTGAGCCCCCAGCCGAGCCAGTCGGTGCGCGTGAGCACCATGTGATAGGGCGTGATGGTGCCGCCGACCTGCGGCGCTGCGTTCTTGACGAAATCGACGCCGTCCTTCGACGACAAGTGCTCCAGGATGAAGCGCAGGCCGGGAAACTGCCTCGTCCATTTCGACAGATAGCGCTCGATGAACATGGCCTCGCGGTCGAAAATGTCGATCTCGGGGTCGACGTCCTCGCCGTGCATCAGGAACGGCATGTCGATTTTTTCCATGCGCTCGAGCACGCGCATGATCTTGCGGTAGTCGGTCACGCCGGCGGCCGAGTTGGTGGTCGCGTTGGCCGGGTAGAGCTTGACCCCGGTGAACACGCCCTCCCTGAAGCCGCGCTCGACGTCGTCGGGATCGGTGTCGTCGGTCAGATAGCAGGTCATCAGCGGCTTGAACGTGGAGCCCTGCGGCAGCGCCGCCATGACGCGCTCGCGATAGGCGATGGCGTCCTTGCTGGTGGCGACCGGCGGAATGAGGTTGGGCATCAGGATGGCGCGCCCGAAATGCCTGGCGGTGTAGGGCATCACGGCTTTGAGCATGGCGCCGTCGCGCACATGCAGGTGCCAGTCGTCGGGCTTGCGGATGGTGATGCGGGTGGTCATTTCAGCGCGTCCTTGTAGCCCGGATGAAGCCATCGCGCGTCCTCACGCGCGATGGCGAAATCCGGGACGGCGATGCCGCGGGGCGAGGCCCTTCCCGCATTTCGCTTCGCTCATGCGGGCTACAAACTCACGTGCTACCCGATCGGCGCGGCCGCCGCCGCATAGGTGTTCGCCGGCTCGTGGATCATGGCGCCGGTGAGATCGGCCACGCGCGCGAAGCCTCGTCTTGCACACCACGCCTCCAATCCGTCGATGATGGCGATCATGCCGGACGGATTGCGGAACGTCAGATAGCCGATCATCACCGCGCTGGCGCCGGCGAGCATATATTCCACCACGTCCTCGACCTTGACGATGCCGCCGCAGCCGATGATCGGAATCCTCACCACTTTCGAGCACTGGTGGACCATGCGAAGGATGATGGGCTTGATGCCGGGCCCGGAAATTCCGCCATATCCATTGCCGATGGCGGGCCGGAAAGTATCGGTATTGATCTTCAACCCCAGCAACGTGTTGGAAATGGTCAGCGCGTCGGCGCCGGCCTTTTCGGCGGCGCGGGCGATCATGTCGATCTCGCCGGCATTGGGCGACAGCTTGGCCCAGACCGGCTTGTCGGTCGCCCGCCGCACGCGGCTCACCACCTCGTAGGTGTGATTCTCGTGCAGCGCGAAATTTCCCCCATTCGGGTCGCGGGTCGGGCAGGAAATGTTCATCTCGATGACGTCGACCTCCGGCAGGTTCACGTCGCGCGCCATCGCCTCGAAATCGTCCGGCGTCGTCGCCGTGATGTTGGCCACGAGCGGCGGCGTGAAGCGCTTGTAGTCCGGGAGCTGATGGTCGAGGAAATAGGCGATGCCTTTGCCCGGCAGGCCGATCGAGTTGATCATGCCACCTTCGAGCTCCGCCACGCGCGGCGGCGGATTGCCGATGCGGAATTCGCGCGACACGGTCTTGGTGACCAGCGCGCCGAGCCGGTTGATGTCCATCACCTGCGCCAGCTCGGTCGAGAACGCGCCCGACGCCGGCATAATCGGGTTCGCGAGCGTCACGCTCCCGATCTTCACGCGCATGTCTACCATCCGACCGCCTCCTGCAGATCGAACACCGGGCCTTCGATGCAGACGCGGCGCAACTCCTTCTTGCCGTCGACCTCGAAGGTGCGCACGCAGACGTAGCAGGGGCCGAGCCCGCAGGCCATGACCTGCTCCATGGCGACCTGGCCCGGGATGCCATGTTCCTTGCCGACGCGCTTCATCAGCTGGAACAGGCGATTTGAGCCGCAGGTGTAGAACGCGTCGGCGCGGTGCTCGGCGATCAGCTTTTGCAAAATCAGTTCCACGTTTTCGACCGCGCTGCTGCCGTCGGAATCGAGCACGCCGATGACGTCGCCGACCTCCTGGAACAAATCGTCCGCCATCACGAATTCAGCGCTGCGCGCGCTCAGGATCGCGGTCACGCCGACGCCGTTCTCGCCGGCAAGCTGCGAGATCGGCCCCAAAGTGGCGATGCCGACGCCGCGGCCGAGCACGACGATGTGCTTCCAGGCCGGATCGATGCTGAAGCCGACGCCCAACGGCCCGACCATGTTGAGCTTGTCGCCCGGCGCGAGCGTCGCCAGGCCGCGGGTGCCGCGGCCGACGCATTTGTAGAGGAACTCGATGCGCCGGTTTTCGCGGTCGATGCGGTAGACGCTCTGCGGACGGCGCAGCCAAAGCTCGCCCTGGTCGGGAGAGGGACAGAGCAGGTTGAAGAACTGTCCGGGCTTGACCGCCAACGCCTTCGGCGAGGCGTCGACGATGAGATGCTTGTATTCCGGATTGGCCCACGCGTGCGACACCACCGGGCACAGCGACTCCTCGGCCGGGATGTGCGGCTCGGCCGGCGGCGGCGCGCTCCGACCCACCTCGAACGGCGACGACGCAAAGGCCCGATCCGTCATGCCTCACCCGTTTGAGATTTCGGCCAGCACCTCGACCCAGAATTCTTGGCAGTTTGAGCGCGGGGGTTGGCGGTCGGCATTGTAATCATTGGGCTTAATTGGGTTCGTTTGGCCAAAATGCCGATTGGGTTCGTTTGGCCAAAATGCCGGTTGGGTTCGTTTGGCCAAAATGTCGGTTTGGGTTCGTTCCGCCAAAATGCCGCTCGCCCGGCACCGATGCCTCGACACAGCGGTACTCGACGCGTGTGCCAAAATCAATATTTTTTCCAATTTGTGAACAAAAGCAGATGTTTTTGGTATTATTTTACCTATTTCGCCCGCTCCATTAGCGACCGCATCAAGCGCACGGCGGCACCGCCCTTGAGCGCGCGCTGCCACAGGTCCTTGGCCATCTTCTCGTGCAGGGCGAGCGCCTCGGGCGCCGAGGTGATCATCGCGACGCCGACCCGGATATTGGGCTGCTCGCCGAGCCGGAACGGGCTGAGCGCCAGCACTTGGCGGTCGGGCTGGCGGAAGATCTGGAAGCTCGCATGCGGGAGCGTGTCGGGCACGATGCCGATCTGCACCCCGATCGGCTCGTGCTCCATCAGCGCGACGAAGTGCTCGGCCTCGGCGCGCGCCAGCGCGCGCCGCTCGCGGCGGACCTTCTCCGGCAGGCCGAGCCGGCCGACCAGGCCGTTCTGCAGGAAATGCTCCATCTCGGTCGCCGAGATCAGGTTGACGATGCCGGGCTGGCGCTTGCGGTAGCGGTCCTTGCGCTGGCGCAGCACGGCGGTGACCTCGTCGACCTGCGCGAGCGCGCGCTGCCGCCCCGGCGCGGTGTCGGGAATGCTTTCGCGCAAGATCTCGCCGAGCGCCTGGTCGAAGGCGTCGGATGCGAGCAGGTACGAGATCGGACCCGCGAGCACGATGATGTGCTCGGACGTTTCCTCGATCTGCCGCATGCGCTCGAAATAGCTCACCGCCGAGGGGACGTACTCGACGCCGACGCCCAGCAGGGTGGGGACCGACACCGACAGCAGATCGGCGAGCTTCTCCAGCGTCTCGATCTTCGCCAGCTCGCCCTTCTCGAAGCGGTAGAGCGCGGTACGCGAAATCCCGAGCCGGCTGGCAATCTCGTCGGCGCTCAAGCCCGAGCCGAGGCGAAAGGCCTTGAGGCGGTTGCCGATATCGTCGAATCGAATGGCCATGACAAGGATGACGACCTCACCGTCGTCATGCCCGGGCTTGTCCCGCAAGTCGGGTTTACCCGACTTGCGGCGCTTAACATGCGGAACTCGGACAAGTCCGAGTTCCGGTGCCATCCACGTTTTTCCTTAGTTGAGGCAGCGAAGACGTGGATGGCCGGGACAAGCCCGGCCATGACGGAGAATCTACGGCACGCGCGCAGCCTGTCCCTGCAGCCGTTTCGCGGCGTCGAGCGTCGCGATGACGATGTTCTGGTAGCCGGTGCAGCGGCAGAGATTGCCCGAAATCGCGATGCGCACCTCCTGCTCGGTCGGATCGGGATTGTCGCGCAAAAATTCGATCAGCGTCGTGAGGATGCCCGGCGTGCAGAAGCCGCACTGCAGCCCGTGATGCTCGTGGAACGCCTGCTGCAGCGGGTGCAGCTCCTCGGGCGAGGGGGCGATGCCCTCGACCGTGAGCAGCTCGTGGCCGTCCGCCTGCACCGCCAGCATCAGGCAGGAGCGCGCCGAACGGCCGTCGACCAGGATGGTGCAGGCGCCGCAGACGCCGTGCTCGCAGCCGAGATGGGTGCCGGTGAGGCCGAGCTGGTGGCGGATGAAATCGGCGAGCGTCCAGCGGACCTCGACCTCTTCCTCGTAGCGCTTGCCGTTGACGGTCAGCGCGATCTTCCGCTTCTCACCCATTGTTACTCCTAATGCGGCCGTGCATGAGCGGCGTCAGCGCCGGTGAGCCGCGCGTGCGCCTTCTCGAGGGCGCGCCGCGACAGCACCGCCGCCAGATGCTGGCGATAGGACGCCGGCGCGTGGATGTCGTCGATCGCCTCGAGCTTGCGGCAGCTTTCGCAGGCATCGCGGAACAGCTGCGCGCTCGGCGCCTGCCCGACGATCGCCTGCTCCACCTCGCGCGCACGGCTCGGCGCCGTCCCCATGCCGCCGATCGTCACCGAGGCCCGCGTGATCTTGCCGGCCGCGTCGGCTTCGATGAGCGCGGCGGCCGACGTGATGGCGAAGTCGCCGTGGCGGCGCGAGAACTCCACGAAGGCGTAGCCGTGGCGCGGCGCCCATTGCGGGAAGCGCACGGCGACCAGGATCTCGTTCGGCTCGATCGCCGGCGTCATATAAGCGACCGGAAACTCCGCGAACGGGATCTGCCGCTGGCCGCTCGGGCCGGCGACCGTCACGGTCGCGTCGTAGCCGGTCGCGAGCGAGACCAGCTCCGCCGCCGGGTCGAGATGGCAGAGCGAGCCGCCGATGGTGCCGCGGTTGCGGGTCTGCCGGTGTCCGACCTGCAGCAGCGCCTCGTGCATGATCGGCCAGCGCGCGCGCACCACGTCGGAGAATTCGAGGTCGCGCTGCCGCGTCATGGCGCCGATCTCGAGCGCGCCTTGCGCCTCGCGGATATAGGACAGCCCCTCGACCCGATTGAGGTCGACGATGTGGTCGGGCTGCACGAACCGGAAATTGAGCATCGGCATCAGCGACTGCCCGCCGGCGAGCAGCTTGGCGTTGTCGAGGCGGCCGAGCAGCGCGACGGCATCGGCGACCGTGCGCGGATCGTGATAGCTGAAGGGCGGCGGCTTCATTGCTGGCGATCGAGTCTGATGGAGCGGACTTCTTTACATATACCAACAACTATGCATCAATCCAAAAAATAACGCACTTTCCCAAATATGGGACACCACATATCGGACAAGAGCCGCGGTGATCGTTCTTTCTCGTTGCGATGTCCGCCGCGCACGCGGTGCATAACGATGAAGCGATGACCGGCGCCAACAACAAGTGGATCGGGCAATCGATCGAGCGGCTGGAAGACCCGCCGCTGGTCAGGGGTCGCGGCTGCTTTGCCGCCGACATTTCGTTTCCCCACCAGCTCCATATGCGCGTGGTGCGCTCGAACCACGCGCACGGCCGCATCGTGTCGATCGACACGTCGGCGGCGCGCGCGCTGCCGGGCGTGGTCGCGGTGTGGACCGCGGCCGATATCGCGGATGTGCCGCCGATCGATTTCCGCGAGGGGCGGATTCCGGCGCTCGAGCCCTACCGGCAGCCGGTGCTGGCGACCGGCAAGGTGCGCTTCGTCGGCGATCCGGTGGCGGCGGTGTTCGCCGAAGATCCCTATGGGGCGGAGGACGCGGCCGATCTCGTCACCATGGAGATCGAGGAGCTGCCGCCGCTGCTCGCCGCCGAGGCGGAGCCGGCCGAGTTCGCGCCCGGCCGCAACACCGAGGTGGCGATCATCCGCCAGGGTTACGGCGACGTCGATGCGGTGCTTCGCGCCGCGCCTATGGTGGTGGAGCTCGAGCTGGCGATCGGTCGCCACTCCGGCGTGCCGTTGGAGGCACGCGGCGCAATCGGCCGCTACGATGCGTCGCGCGACATCCTCGAGCTGCACGGCGCCGCCAAGGTGCCGCACCGCAATCGCGATCTGCTCTCGCGCATGCTCGAGCTGCCGCCGTCGTCGATCCACGTGCACGCGTCGCATGTGGGCGGCGGCTTCGGCATCCGCGGCGAGCTCTATCCCGAGGACGTGCTGGTCTGCGTCGCCGCCATGCGGCTCGGCCGCCCGGTGAAATGGATCGAGGACCGGCGCGAGCACCTGATCGCCGCCAACCATTCGCGCCAGCAGCTGCACCGGATCCGCGCCGGGGTCGATGCCGAAGGCCGCATCCTCGCCATCGACGACCTCTATTTCCATGACCAGGGCGCCTATGTGCGCACCCACGCGGCGCGCGTCGTGCACATGACGGCGGGCATTCTTCCGGGCCCCTACCGGGTGCCGGCCTATCGGGCGGTCGGCCATTTCCGGCTGACCAACAAGACGCCGGCGGCCACCTATCGCGCTCCCGGCCGCTATGAGACCACCTTCGTGCGTGAGCGGCTGGTCGATGCGATCGCGCAAAAACTCGGCATCGATCCCAACGAGGTGCGGCGGCGCAATGCCATCGCGGTCGACGAAATGCCCTATCACCGGCCACTTGAGGCCCTGGGCGAGGAGATCGAGCACGATTCCGGCGACTACGTCGGGCTGCTCGACAAGCTCTTGGCCGCGCTCGACTGGGACAAGCGCAAGGCCGATCTCGCCCGCCGCCGCGCCGCCGGCGAGGCGGTCGGCGCCGGATTTGCGATGTTCGTCGAGAAGAGCGGGCTCGGCCCCGCCGACGGCGTGCGGATCGAGGTCGATACCTCGGGCATGGTCGAGCTGATCACCGGCGGCGCCTCGCTCGGCCAGGGCTTCGAGACCGTGATGGCGCAGGTCTGCGCCGAGATGCTTAGTGTCGATTACCGGCGCGTGCGCGTCACCCACGGCCAGACCGACCGCATCGCCTACGGCATCGGCGCGCATGCCTCGCGCGCCACCGTGATGACCGCGTCCGCCACCCATAATGCCGCCGTCAAGCTGCGCGCGAAGGCGATTGAAGTGGCCGCCGAGCTGATGCAGGCGCCGGCCGATGCGCTCGATCTCGTCGACGGCAAGGTGGTGCGCAAGGATCAGCCTTCCGGGCCGTCGATGAGCCTGGGCGAGATCGCCAACCATCTGGCGCCGACCTCGAAAACCCTTGGCGGCCGCGAGCCCGGCTTGTCGGTCGAAGGCTGGTTCCGGGTCGAGCACCAGGTCTATCCCTACGGCATCCACTTCGCGGTGGTGAAGGTCGACCGCGAGACCGGCGGCGTTCATGTCGAGCACTACGTCATCGCCTACGACATCGGGCGCGCCATCAACCCGGCGCTGGTGAAGGGGCAGATCGTCGGCGGCTTCGCGCAGGGCCTGGGCGGCGCGCTGCTCGAGGAATTCACCTATAATGAGCGCGGCGACCCGCTGGCGACCACCTTTGCCGACTACCTGATACCGACGGTGCGCGAGACGCCCAAGGTCGAGGTCATCTTGCGCGAGGACTACACGAGCCCGCTCAACCCGCTCGGCATCAAAGGGGCCGGCGAGAGCGGCATCACCGGGGTCGGCGCGGCGATCGCGTCCGCCATCGACGACGCCATCGGAATGCCGGGCGCGGTGACGCAGCTGCCGGTGACGCCGCAGCGCCTGAAGCAGATATTGAACGGGCGGCGTTGACCTATGCCGTCGTAGGGTGGGCAAAATCGTGCGCCGTGTCATCTCGGCATGTGCAAGGCCTGCGTACGATTTTGCCCACCGTTCGAGCGCGTGTCTCCGACGGTGGGCACGGCGCTGCGCCGTTCGCGCGGCGAGATCGAGTTCTGGTCTCGCGCCTTTGCCCACCCTACAATCGATCCGGGCTACGAGGTAAATTGCATCGAACCGTGATGCGAGGGAGTGCCCCATGACCATCGCCGATGTTCCGGCCGCAAAACGCGCGCCCAAGAAGGCACCCAAGAGGTCCAAGCAGGATCTGCGCACCTGGATCGACGAGCTGCGCGCGGCGGGCGAGCTGCAGGAGATCAGCGGCGCCGAGCGCGAGGCCGAGATCGGCGGCATCGTCGACCTCTACATGCGCAAGATGGGCAACCGCGCCGTGCTGTTCGACGACATCCCGGGCTACCCGCGCGGCCACCGCATCCTGGCCAACATCCTCACCTCGATCCGGCGCATCAATCTCACCCTCGGCCGGCCGATCGACGGCTCGGCGATCGAGCTCGTCTCCTACTGGCGCAAATACATGAAGGAGGCGAAGAGCGTCGCGCCGGTCACCGTCAAATCCGGCCCGCTCATGGAGAACGTCAGCTCCGGCAAGGCCGTCGACATCCAGAAAATTCCGACGCCGCGCTGGCACGAGCACGACGGCGGCTACTACATCGGCACCGGCTGCATGGTGGTCATGAAGGATCCGGACACCGGCTGGATCAATTACGGCGCCTATCGCGTGCAGTCGCACGGCCCGGCCGTGGCGACGGTGATGTGCTCGAAGGGCAAGCACGGCGACCTGATCAAGCGCCGCTATCACGAACGCGGCGAGCCGTGTCCGATCGCCGTGGTGGTCGGCATGCATCCGACGCTGTTCATGGTGGCCGGACTGGAAATCCCCTACGGCAAGAACGAATACGGCGTCGCCGGCGGCCTGATCGGCGAGCCCGTGGAGGTGATCAAGGGGCCGCGCACCGGCCTGCCGATCCCGGCGCAGGCGGAGATCGCCTTCGAGGGTTTCATCCACCCCGACGACCTGATCGAGGAGGGCCCGCTCGGCGAATGGACCGGCTATTACGCCGGCGGCAAGAAGAAGGAGCCGGCGATCCGTATCGAAACGCTGATGCACCGCAACGATCCGGTGCTGCTCGGCGCCATCCCGGGCGTGCCGCCCGACGACGACTCGTTCTACCGCGGCACCTATCGCTCGGGCGCGGTGTGGAACCAGCTCGAGGCCGCCGGCGTGCCGGAGGTCAAGGGCGTGTGGGCGCACGCCGCCGGCGGCAGCCGGCTCTGGCTCACGGTCGCGATCAAGCAGCAATATGCCGGCCACGCCAAGCAGGCCGGGCTGATCGCCTCGCAGTGCCACGCCGGCGCCTACGCCAACCGCTTCGTGGTGGTGGTCGACGACGACATCGACCCGGCCGACATGGACCAGGTGGTGTGGGCGATGTGCACGCGTTTCGAGCCGCGCGAGGGCCTTGAGATCCTGCGCGGCTGCTGGAGCACGGTGCTCGACCCGATGGTCTACGGTAGCGACGACCCGCGCAACTCGCGCGTGGTGATCGACGCGTGCCGGCCGTGGTCGCGGCGCGACACGTTTCCGATCGTGGCGCGCGCGAGCAAGGAGCTCGACGCCAGGATTCGCGCGAAGTGGGCGCACGTCTTGCCGCGCGGGTAGCGACGCCGGCGCGGCTGCCGATGATGTTCGGGAGATTGGGATTCATGAGCTGACGACGGAGGCTCGGATGGCCGGCGACAGTCGGCAGCGCCCAAGGCACTTCCGCAGCATGAAGTAGACGCTCAGCTCGTGCGCGAGAAAGCCGCGGCTTTGAGAGCGCCCCGGTTTGGCTCAGCAGCGACCAACGCGACGGCCGCCCGGACTGTCTGGCAAGCAGGACAGCCCGGCCACCTGAGCTGTTCGCGTATTCGCCCTCCATCCCATTGGTAGAGCTGGATTTTCTGATGGCCGCGAACCGGTCACGAAAAGAACATTTGACGAACGGAATATTATCCAGCTAATAGGAAAATATCCTGATTCGCTAACGCATGGAGGTTTCCGATGTCCGAAGGAGATCGACTTCAGGACCCGCCCGGGCGGCACGGCTGCGACCCCAATCAGCCGCGAGTGCCGGCCGGGCAACACACAGGAGGGCAATGGACCGATACCGACGGCTCAAATGCCGACTCCGCGCGCCGCAAAGTCGTTCGCGACACCACCGGCGAAGAGGCCTGGAATTTTTACTACAACATGTACCGGCCGGACGGCTCGTTGGCCGAGCAGGTGGTGTTCAATCGCGACCGCAGCCGGATCGTATCCGAATTCAACGAGGCCGGCGGCGCCGACAACTGGGACGAGCGCCACACCGTCATCACGCCCGACGGCGACAAGGTCACGTTCGAAAATCGCGGGGATACCCAGACCGTCCATGACGAGGACGGCCAGCGGCTGAGCGAGACCGCATCGACCGAGCACGGCTCGGAAGAGCGGCCGATCGTGCAGAAGGCGTTCCTCGGTGCCGCCCCTGTCGTCACTGGTGCCGGAGAAGCCATTGGCATCGGCGTCGGCGTAGCCGCAGCCGGGCTGGCGTTGCTCACGTGGCTATCGCGCCGAAACAGCCGAGAGGGCACCTACGTCTTGTCGTTCCCGGCGGACTTGCTCCAGCGAGCCGACGCGGAAAATCTCCGGAAGGTGCAGGTCTCAAAATTGACGGAGGACGAGCTCAATGATGCCTGCAAGCAGTACGTCAATGTCCAAAAGTGGACGAACGAAGCTGCTACCGACGCCAGGCTCGAGCGTAATGATTGGAGGCCATCCAGCTTTGGAACGGAAGTGCACAAGCGCGTTGCACATATCGTGAACGGCCGCTCAGATAAGCCGCCATTCGATCCCAGGTCCCCGAACGAACCGCAGAATCGGAACTTCAGGGCTGAGATGTCAGCCCTCAAGGTCGAGGCGGCTGTCCGGGCCGACGCGGCTCGCGAAGCCGACGCAGGTCTCGGTGCCGAGCTACCGGTCAAACCTGAAATGGACGCTCCAAGTATCCGACTGCCTGGGTACGGCCAGCGCGACACGGTACGGGTCGACGTGTTCGAAAACCAACCGAAAGAGCGCACGGTGTGTCTCTATGACATCAAGACCGGTGAGCGCGTCCTGTATTTCCCGAGAATGAAGGAGATTGCTCGAGCCGTGTTCAAGCACTACCCGAATGCTCTCAGGATCATCGTCGCCGAGATCCGTCCTCGTCGGTGAGGGAAATCAACCAAATCACGGGGGCGACCTACCTTGCGTTCGCGTGTTCGCGAAGCCGCACGGTGATCACGCGAACACGCCGAAACCCTCATTGCTGAGATACATTGACACGCATCGCCAGAACGTGTCGAAGTCACCAAAGGGGGGCGGAAGAAAAGTATACGCCGATCGGTCGGCATCAGTCAGCTTTCGACGCTCGTACCGCCTTTCCTGCCTATGGTCGTGTATCGATTGTTCATTCTCGTCAAAATTCAGGGATGAATACCAAACTTCTCCTTCATCAATTCTCTGGATGTCCACCGACCTCATTTCCAATATGCCGGGCGTCCGATAATTTTCGCAAAAGGGGACAATCATATACCGGCCGTGCAAATCATAGATCTGCAGGTTGTACCTCTCGGGCGGTTGCCATCGGCCATCTCTTGGTGATCCCCATTTTGTCAGGACCACCATTTGCCCATCAGGCAATCGGGTCATGAGGGTGTAGCCTTCGAAATTGCGATCGCGCTCCTCCGCCTGCTCGCGCGTGATCGGATTGATCAACCGCACGCGACCATGCCGGTGGTCCCACCAGCTGCGTCCGTACCGCACCTCGCCGGGCACCGCGGGGGGATTCTGGTACCAGGTGTCGGGAAAATCGAGCCACGGCGTCGGCGTGAAGATGGGATCGGCTGACTTGATGGCGCGCTCCGCCGCCGACAGCTCCGCCGGGAACGGCGTGGGCTCCCAAATCTCCTTGAGCTTGAGGGCCCGGACCACTTCGGTTTCCCAGGCCCGATGATATGCAAACACCGCGGCCTCGCCGCGGTCCATGAGCGCGCGCTGCGCCTTGGTCACCGGATAACCCGCATGGGTCATTTCGATATGAGCGAGATCGCCTCGTGTCTGCTCGATGCCGCGCGACAACAGGAACGATGGAAACACGTCATCAGAGCCCAGCCGCTTGCCCCAACTCGATTCGATGAAGTCCTCGATGGTGACGATCTTCCCCAACGGTCCGAAGACCTCTTCGGCGAGCCGGTCGAACAGCATCGGCGCGAAATCAGGATCGGCGATGGCGTCGTTAAAGGCCGCATCCCGTATGAATGGCAGGACGTCCTGGTAGAGCGTCTGGATAAAGGGGCACGCGCTGCAGACCGTTTGGCGCTTGTACCATCGAAACTCCACGCCACGGACCAGATGGCGCACCGGCCGGATCACCAGCAGGTCGCCCACCAGCGCCAGGTCGCTGCGCTTGGCCAGCAGCGGCGCCAGCATCCGTTTCAGCAAGGTGCGGCCGCGCGGCGAGCGCTGCTTCGGCGGCGCCGGAAGTTCTTTGAGGTTCTGCCTCGCCACCGCTATCGCGTCCTCGACCGATAAGAGCCGGTTCTCGGCCTCGTCGAACACGACCCCGTTGACGAGCTTGGCGAGCGCCGCGGCGCCGCACATGCCGGCGACCGCTTCCTGAAAGTCGCCGCCCCAGCGGAAGTTGGCGACGCGCTGGTAGCTCGGATCCACGCCCTCATCGGCGAATTCCTCGACCGCGTCGCGGCCGAACACGTCGAACTCGACGCCGGTTTCCTCCCGCCGCAGCAGCATCGGCATGAAGCCGTTCTGCTCCTCGAGCGATCCGGTCGCCGGCTTGATCGAGTATGGAAAGCCGAGCTCCTTCATCGCCCGCGAGAGCGCCGCCTTGCTCGGCAGCGTGCCGCGGAAGAACACGTGCGTTTCCATCGACATGGCGCTGACGCCTCGCTCTCACGCTCCACGTTCCGGTTTTCGGGCGCGAGTTTGGCGCAACCAGCGCACGCCGAAGCGGACACAGCCGACCGCCAGCGCCTGCCGTTGACCGCGAGTTACTGTCGGAGCGCGCCGACCAAGTCCCCGAGTCGCCACGGACTTGCGCGTCACAAAAATCGTGGCGCAGCCGGCAGCTAGTCGTTACGCTCGACGATGTTCTCTTTTTGTTCTTTTGTCAACTCTGCGGTTCTCCGGCACCACCGGCGCCATAAGTGCCATCGCTCGCCGGTCATGCTTCATTTGATGACGCATCGATGGAAGGTCAGAGGGCGTGTAGTCATTAACGCGCAGATCGGAAGTCCACTTTCGGGGGCAACCATGGCCCCCGCTCGGAGTCGAATTTGCGGGTCTCCAATCTTTCTCTCAGCTTAGCGCCGAGACTGGCTAAGGCCCCGGTTGCCACCAACCTGGCGGGGCTTTTTCAAATCCACGCCAGTGTGGCTGATCAGCTACAGCTTACGCGGCAGACTCGTCGCATACTGTCCCCTCATCATCACGCGGGTGCGGGGTCATGCGGAAATTCCTTCTCGGAACGGCCGCTCTGATTGCGCTGGTGCCTCCAGCGATCTCGGCCGACATGCGGGCTCCGGTCCGCAAGGCGCTGCCGCCGGTCGTCCCGGTTTGGAGCTGGACCGGCTGCTACCTGGGCGGCCATGCCGGCGGCCTGTGGGCCAAGTCGGAGGAATGGATCGTCCGGACGCCCGGCGGCGTTTTTTTCGGCCAGTCGCTCGGCGGACATGATGTGAATGGCTGGCTCGGCGGCGTGCAGGGCGGTTGCGACTATCAATTTGCCGGCGGCTTCGTGATCGGGCTCCAGGGCGACTATGCCTGGACGGATGCCGAGGGCAGCCATGACAGCGCGCTCGAGTTCGGCGTTGCCTATCACAGCAAGGTCAAGTCGCTGGCATCGGTCACCGGTCGTATCGGCTACGCCTGGGATCGCTTCCTCGGCTACGTCAGGGGCGGTGGCGCCTGGGAGCGTGACAACTATTGGGCTACAACGATCGTACTCGGGACTGCCTACACGGCGCGCGAGACGCGGTCGGGATGGACCATCGGTGTCGGCGGTGAATATGCCTTCACCAACTTCCTGTCCGGCTTCGTCGAATATAGCTATTACGATTTCGGCACCCGCGAGATTGCTTTCACGCCGCAAATAGTCGGGTTGGGCCCGGCATTCCTCGATATCAAAGAGACCAAGAGCGTCGTGCGCGCCGGTCTCAACTTCCGTTTCGGCGGTTACGCGGCGCCTGTCGCCGCCAAATACTGAGCGCTCGATTTCTGATCCGCGCTTTTTTGCTGCACCTCGATGTGCGCGAGGCCGTGTGCCGGCCAACGCAACCCGGTGAGCTTCCTGCGCGGGCCTGACGAGCGAAACGCCAAGCCCCATCACCTTCTGGCGGATCACCAGTTCATCAGCTTCTTGGTGGCCTGCTCGTTGTCCTTGAGGAACTTGCGGTAGTCCTCACCCTTGATGATCTGCGGGTCGAGCGCCAGCGCCTCGGCCTTGGACTTGTGCTCCTTCGAGGTGATGGTCTTCTCCAGGTAGCCGATCAGAGCGGTCTCGACGTCCTTCGGCAAGCCGGCCGGCGCGGCGATGCCGCGCGACACCGCCCACACCTCGTTGAAGCCCTGCTCGCGGAAGGTCGGCCCGTTGGGAATGAATGGCGATCGTTCGGCTGACATCACGCCGAGGATGCGGAACTGACCCGCCTTGATGTCCTCGGCGACCTCGCTGACGTTGCAGGCGAGCACTTCGATGTTGCCGGCCAGCACCTGGGTCTTGCCTTCCGGCGTGCCGCGGAAATGCACCATCTGGAAGCTCGTTCCGTTGTTGGCGCCGATGCCCAGCGCCGCGACGTGATCGTCGGTGCCATGGCCGCCGCCGTTGAGCGTGACCGTGCCCGGGCGGCGCTTGGCCTCGTCGATGACGTCCTTCACGGTCTTGAACTTGCTGTCGGGCCGCACCGCCCAGAGATTGGGATCGACGACGTGATTGATCAGTGGCGTGAAGCTCTCCAGGCTCTCCTTGCGCGCACCACCCTGAGCTTTATCGAGATAGCCGGCGAACATGCTCGGCGCGTTGATGTAGCCGATGGTGTAGCCGTCGGGCTTCGACGCGGCGAGCGAGCCCCAACCGATCCAGCCACCGCCGCCGGCGCGATTCTCGACCGTCACGGACTTGCCGAGGATGGGTTCGAGATCCCTGGCAAGCAGTCGCGCCGAGACGTCGCTGCCGCCGCCTGCGGCATAGGGCACGAGCACCAAGATCCCGCGGGCGGGAAACTGCTGCGCGAAGCCCGGACGGTGTCCGACGACGGACAGCGCCGCCGCACCTGCGGCCACGCCGAGAAAGCGGCGTCTGCTGCTCGAATCCATGGTCGCCTCCCTGCCGCCGGTCTCAAACGCCGGCCATTGCGCCATGATCAACTGAAGGCGTTGCCCGATCAAGGCCCTGCAACGCCGCACTGCACTGCTTGCATCTCAATGAATCTCCGGCTCCGTTCCCACGCATATGCAAGGGCGCGAAGATTAGACATTGAGTTTGGGAGACCGATGCGCCGAAGCACCGTTTGCGATAAACTGTCGAATCGGTCTCATGCAAGTTCGAACCGAGTCTCTGGCATCAAAAAACGGATATTGAAAATTCGCGACCATGAGCGCACGCCTGTCACGACCTTCCAGCACCACAAATTCAAGGTGAGGTACCACCCGCCCGCCCGTCAGCCCGCCTTCGCGAAGCCGTACAACGCCTGCGGATTCTCCACCAGGATGCGGTGGCGCGTCGGCTCGTCCGGCGCCCAGTCGAACAGCAGGTCGAGCAGCACGGCGTCGTCCGGCTTCGGCGGCGAGCTCGGGTGCGGCCAGTCGCTGCCCCACACCATGCGCTCCGGCGCCGCCTTGACGAAGGCTTGCGCGACCTTGGTCACGTCGGCGTAGCTGGGCGACCCGACCTTGGTGTCGAGACAGGCGCCGGACACCTCCACCCAGGTGCGGCCCTTGTCGATCAGCCGCTGGATGGTCTTGAGCGCCGGCTAGTCGACGCCGGCGGGGTGCCGAGCGCTCCGCCCAACACGCAGGCGATCGCAACGACCAGGATGGTGCTCCGTCTCATCGCGTCGGCAGTGACCCGGCGCCGCTAATTGGTCGCTACAAACTTGCGGGCGGCGGCGAGCTCCGGCCGGTCGGAATTCGAGCCGTCCGTGAGCGCGAGGAGCTTCTCGTAATTGGCCTTCGCGGCAGTCTTGTCGCCGAGCTTTTCGGCGGCCTGGGCGGCGCCCAGGAAGCCCCGGTAGCGGTTCGGCTCCTTCGTCTTGGTTGCCTCGAAGGCCGCGAGCGCCTCCTTTGCCATGCCGCGATCGAGCAGCATCTCGCCGTAGAGCTCGCGCGCCGGCGCGAGCGGTCCGGGCGTGAGCGCATGCTTCTCGGTCCTGTCCTCGGCGTCCGCCGCCGCGCTCATGGCTTTGAGCGCCTCGTCGTACTTGCCTTCGGCATGGAGCACCCAGGCGGCCGCGACCTGCCGCTGGATGTCGACGATCTCCGCCCAATAGGCGTCCTTGGCCTCGCGCAGCTCCGCGAGCTTCTCGATGTCGGCCTTGGCGGCATTCGGGTTGCCGGAACGCGCGGCCCCGAGAGCGCGGGCAAAGTGCGAGATCGCCATGACGAAGTTGAAGGGGGTCGGCCGGACCGATAGTTGTGACGCGCCATTCCAGTCGCCGCGCTCGACCGCATAGCGCGCCGGCGAGGCCGCCAGCGCATAGTGGGCGCCCAAGACGGTCGCTTTGAAATCGGACTCCTGCATCATCTCGTCCATGACGGCGCGCGCCTGCTTGTCCTGGCCGAGCTGGAGGTGGGCATAGACCATGTAATCCTGGGCGTGCAGATAATTGCCGACCGACTTCTCCGCCTTCGCGGCCTTCACCGAGGCGATGTTGGAATCGATCGACTCCTTCCAGTAGCCGACGCGGGTGTAGATGTGCGACGGCATGTGCTGGGCGTGCGGCGCGGCCGGCGCGACCTTGGCGTAGCGGTTGGCCGCATCGAGGCCCTTCGCGGCTGTCTCCGCATAGTCGTAGAGGTGGATGAGGTAGTGCGTGACGCCCGGATGCCGCGGCAGCCGCTGGGAGATCGGCTCCAGGATCGCGGCGCCCTTGGTCTGCTGGGCGTAGGTCTTGTCGTTCAGGTCGGCCGAGGTGTTGAGCGTGATGGCGTAGGCGATCTGCGCCTCGTCGTCGTCCGGATACTTCGCCGCGATCTTCTCCTGCGCGTCGCGGAAGGCGCGGATGCGCTGGACATGGCTGAGCTTGTCGTGGTCGGCGTACATCAGCAGCAGTGCATCGATGTAGTCGCGCTCGCGCTCGGTCTTGGCGCCCATTGCCTTGGCCTTCTGAATGGCCGCAAGGCCCGGCGCGAGGTTGGACCGCGGAATCGCGTTGTGCGGATTGTCGAGCAGGGTCAACGCGATGCCCCATTGGGCGATGGCGCAGGTCGGATCGGCCTTCAGCGCCTCCTCGAAGACCTCTTTGGCAGGGAGGTACCAGTACGAGTGCTGATAACGCATGGCCCGATCGAAGCGGCGCTGCGCCACCTCGTTGCACGAGGTCTGGAAGTGGACGCTGCCGAGCTGTTGGTCGACGTCGCTTTGGGCGACCAGCGGCTGCGACCATGACAGAGCCAGTGCGGCGGTGCTGACGGTGGCTGCGAGCAACGACTTCCGCATGATTGTCCTCCTGTCGCGTGTGGGATGCGATCGCTCTTTGAGGCCGCCAATATACGCGCTCATCCCTTGGCCGGAAAGATCATGCAGGTCGTGCTGGCATGCGGCAGGCGGTCGAGTGTCGTCGATACGTTGCAATCGGGACATGGGTAAGCGGTTACGGTAACCGGGCGTTATTGATGATCAAAGGATGAAGGTACGCCAAGTGTTGGCCGTTCGGCGCGCATGTGTCTTCTTTTTGTCGCGATTGCGGAGCTACGATCATGCGGCCCGAAGTGAGCGCCGCCTCAGGATGTTTGGAGCACGCGGTGACGTACAAGGCGTCGGCCGGCGCGCTGTCGCCTTATGCCGGCCGCTACCTCGAAAAATTCTACCACTTCAAGCGGCCTCGCAGCTGCGAGCCTGGGCAATGGCGTTCTCGAGCGCGGTGGCGGTCACCGTCACAAATTGAAAGATTTCGGAGGGCTACGGGCGCGGCCGGCTTGTGCGACGCGCAATGAGGACATCGCCGAAGTGCAGGCTGCGCAACGCGATCGGAAGGAGACGACATCATGAGGTGGATCATCTGCTTCGTTTCGGTCGCTCTTGCGGTCACCTGTGGTGCCGGGGACGCTGCGGCGCAGGACGCGAGGACTTATAGCCTGACCCCGAAAGTCAGCCTGCGCGTTGCCGGCCCATGGGTGGAATCCCCGGTGAAGTACAGCAACGCGACGGAGTTCGTCGTCAAGGGAGAAGTCCGGGTTCCGACGGATCGACCAGGCGGCGAGCAGTCGGTCGAATTCCCGCTCGCTCGCTTGCTGGTCACGACCGAACCGCGCGGCAGCCACGCGGATGCGTTGAAGCGTCTCGACGACATCGCCGCTTCGCGGCCCGAGCAAGCGCGCTTTGTCGAGATCGGCGGCTGGCCCGCCCTGGAGCTGGAGTTCTTCGAGGCGCTGCCCCGGCGCGGCCAGCAGGCCGGAACCCCCAACGAGATCGTCAGGCGCGCCATCACGGCGATTGCGGCGGACGACGAAGTGTTGAATTTCGATATTTCCCTGGTGCAGAACGCGCCTGCGGATCTGCTGCGGGCAGCCCAGGAGGTCGCACGCAACGTGAGCGTCAGCGAGCGGCCGAACCCCGACGCCGTGAGGCAGGAGATCGAGAGGCTGCAGCAGACGGAAACGGCGCGGAAGGGTCAGCGGCCGCAACCGAGGGGAGATCTGGCGCCCGACCGCGGCTCGCAGGAGACTCGTTTTCAGGCGACTCGTGGCGCGGCCCCCGGCGACACCGGAGCGGTCGCGGTGCAGACCGGGGTCGGCGAAATCGAGATCGCAACGAGCGCCGACGGCCGCAATGTGGTCATCGCGGCCAACGGCGGGCTTTCGTCCTCGACCGACCGCGGCGCGACGTACGATGCGGCGACGAGCGGCGTCTTCGGCCTCAACGATCCTTCGGTCGCGCGGGCGGTAAGCGGAAATTTCTACCTCGCCGTCATCGCCTTTCCCACCGGCGCGGCTGGGCAACTCGGCGTCACCGGATGCACCAATGCGGTGAGCCGATCGACCAACAAAGGCGCGAATTTCACCCTGCAGGGCTACAGCGCGCGCTGCCCGCAGACCGGCGCCGGCCTGTGCTTTCCGGATCAGGAGCATTTGGCCGCCGATGCGTTCACGGCGGGCAACGATCAACTGTATGCGGTCTGGCGAAATTTCACGCCCGCCGGACCCGTTGCAACCTGCCGGGCGATCGGCGGAGGCTTCGTCACGCCCGCGATAACCTGTTCGCAAGACAACGGCGTGAACTGGACCGCAATGGCGGCAATCGCCGGCACCCAAGACTTTCCGCGCGTCGCGACGGCGAGGGACGGCACCGTCTACGTCGTCAGCCTGAGCGGCAACAGCGTGCTGTTGAACCGCTTCAGCTCCTGCGCCACCGGCCTGACCCCAGCGACGGGCTTCCCGGTCACGGTCGCGACGCTGAGCGGAGGGGTGACCTGCCCGATGCCCGGTCTCGATCGCTGCAACGACGGCAACACGCTCAGCAGTCCCACGGTTGCTCCCGATCCGGGAAATGTCGCCCGCGTTTTCGTGACTTTTGCCGAGAACGACGGCAGCGGCGGCGAGCGGGTCGTCACGCGCGAATCCACCAATAGCGGGGCGAGCTTCGGCGGCCCGGCCACCTTGAGCGGCAGCTCGTCGGCACGGCGGTTCATGCCCTGGTCGTGCGTCACGCGCGGTAGAGCCTGGGTCGGCTGGTATGACCGGAGCGCGGCAAACGCAGCCGGCGCCACCAACGATCTGACCGAGTACTTCCTGGGCGCGACCAAGGGACCCGTGCGCAATCTCTCCAACAATCCGGATCCCCAGTGCGCCTCTGGCTGGCCGTTAGTGGCGCCGCGCAGCATGAACGACTCTGAGTCATGCAGCGTTCAGCCGCAACTGGCCGGCGTTTGCCAACGGGTCGGCGGCGGCGGAAGCGGCAACCGCTGCGACTTCAGTGCCGGCGGCTGCCCTGCCGGAGAAACCTGTCAAACCGGCGGCGGCCGCCCGAAATACGGCGACTACAACGGGATCGCGTGCGCAGAAAACTTTGTCACCGCCGCCTGGACTTCCGCGACCGCGCCGGCCGGACTGCCTGCCGCGACCGGACTAGGCATCTTTTCGTCAACGGTGTTCGTGGAAGGGGACATCATTTCTCAGCCGCGCGCCGTCCTGAACGACTTCGCCTACGAGGCGGGCGGCTGGCGCGTGGACAAGCATCTGCGGCTGCTTGGGGACGTCAACGGCGATGGCCGCACCGACATCGTGGCGTTCGGCGACGAGTTTGTGTTCGTCGCTCTCGGGCGCGCCGACGGCGGGTTCGATCCGCCTCGGGCAGTGCTCAACGACCTCGCCTATGAGGCCGGCGGCTGGCGCCTTGACAAGCACGTGCGGCTGCTCGGCGACGTCAACGGCGACGGCCGCGCCGACATCGTGGCGTTCGGCGACCAGTTTGTGTTCGTCGCGCTCGGGCGCGCCGACGGCGGGTTCGATCCGCCTCGGGCAGTGCTCAACGACTTCGCCTACGAGGCGGGCGGCTGGCGCGTTGACAAGCACCTGCGGCTGCTCGGCGACGTCAACGGCGACGGCCGCATCGACATCGTGGCGTTCGGCGACCAACATGTATTCGTCGCGCTCGGACGCGCCGACGGCGGGTTCGATCCGCCGCGGGCAGTGCTCAACGACCTCGCCTACGAGGCGGGCGGCTGGCGCATTGAGAAGCACCCGCGGCTGCTCGGCGACGTCAATGGCGACGGCCGCGCCGACATCGTGGCGTTCGGCGACCAGTTTGTGTTCGTCGCGCTCGGGCGCGCCGACGGCGGGTTCGATCCGCCTCAGCCGGTGATCAACGACCTCGCCTATGAGGCGGGCGGCTGGCGCGTTGAGAAGCACCCGCGGCTGCTCGGCGACGTCAACGGCGACGGCCGCACCGACATCGTGGCGTTCGGCGACGAGTTCGTGTTCGTCGCGCTCGGGCGCGCCGACGGCGGGTTCGACCCGCCTCAGCCGGTGATCAACGACCTCGCCTATGAGGCGGGCGGCTGGCGCGTTGAGAAGCATCCGCGGCTGCTCGGGGACGTCAACGGCGATGGCCGCATCGACATCGTGGCGTTCGGCGACGAGTTCGTGTTCGTTGCGCTCGGGCGCGCCGACGGCGGGTTCGATCCGCTTCAGCCACAGATCAACGACCTTGCCTATAAGGCCGGCGGCTGGCGCGTTGAGAAACATCCGCGGCTGCTAGGGGACGTCAACGGCGACGGCAAAACCGACATCGTGGCGTTCGGCGACGAGTTTGTGTTCGTCGCGCTCGGGCAGTTTGACGCCGGCGGCTGGCGCATTGAGAAGCACCCGCGGCTGCTCGGGGACGTCAATGGCGACCGCCGCACCGACATCGTAGCGTTCGGCGACCAGCATGTGTTCGTTGCGCGCGGGCGCCTCGATGGCGGGTTCGATCCGCCTCAGCCGGTGCTCAACGACCTCGCCTATGAGGCGGGTGGCTGGCGCGTGACCAAGCACCCGCGGCTGCTCGGGGACGTCAACGGCGACGGCCGTGCCGACATCGTGGCGTTCGGCGACCAACATGTATTCGTCGCGCTCGGGCGCGCCGACGGCGGGTTCGATCCGCCTCGGGCAGTGCTCAACGACCTCGCCTATGAGGCCGGCGGCTGGCGCGTGACCAAGCACCCGCGGCTGCTCGGGGACGTCAACGGCGACGGCCGTGCCGACATCGTGGCGTTCGGCGACCACCATGTATTCGTCGCGCTCGGGCGCGCCGACGGCGGGTTCGATCCGCCTCGGGCAGTGCTCAACGACCTTGCCTACGAGGCGGGCGGCTGGCGCGTGACCAAGCACCCGCGGCTGCTCGGGGACGTCAACAGCGACGGCCGTGCCGACATCGTGGCGTTCGGCGACCAACATGTATTCGTCGCGCTCGGGCGCGCCGACGGCGGGTTCGATCCGCCTCAGCCGGTGATCAACGACCTCGCCTACGAGGCGGGCGGCTGGCGCGTGACCAAGCACCCGCGGCTGCTCGGGGACGTCAACGGCGGCGGCCACACCGACATCGTGGCGTTCGGCGACCGCCGTGTGTTCGTCGCGCGCGGGCGCACCGACGGCGGGTTCGATCCGCCTCAGCCAGTAATCAACGACCTCGCCTATGAGGCCGGCGACTGAAGCCCCCGCGGCTGCTCGGGACGTCAACGGCGACGAGATCGAACGCATGTTCGACGATGCAATGGAGGAAGCGTTCGGACGTGACCCGGACGATCATGATGACCGACGCTACGGCTTTAAACTTCCATAGCAGCCTGGATTGATGACGCAAATGTAAACAAATTGGGGGCGCCCCACCGGTCTCGCTTCGTCAGCTGCGGCAACCTGCTCTAGGCGCTCCGCGATGACGGGGCAGGACCGCGTCCGCATTGGCGCATGTGAGAAATCGCGCTTGCACGGATTGCGGCGTTCTCCGCAAAAAACAAGTGCACCAGGGCCAAGGATTGCATATGCGCAGGTTTTTCGCCGCGAGCAAGCCGCTGACGTAATCAGCTGGTGCTTGCGATTTTCCACCTGTCATTCCAGGCCTTGTGCTCTTTCAGGAATTGGGCCAGGCCCGGATGCACTGGAATGTCCGGATTAGTGTTGATGCCGTTCACTTGCATGCCGATGAAATTCTTCGCCATCGGCGTGAATCCGGGATCGGTCTGCGCGAGCTTGTCCCTGCTATTGTAGAACGCCCTTACCATCTTGTAGACGAGGTCCGCGGGCATGTCTGGGCGCACGTTGTAAGCGAACAGGAGCGGCACGCCCAAGATTTCCTTGACGCCGACGTCCTTGCTGAATGCGTACTTCGGATCAATCTCTGCGATTTGCAGACCCGCTGCCTTCAGCCTTTCGACCTCCTGAGGGCATGGATTGATCACTTTGATGTCCATGCGCACCTCGGTCTCCTTCCAATAGGGCGCGAGCGAACGGCCGGCAGTGGTATAGGCGACCGCGCCGACGATCCTGCCGGTCCGCAGAGCGTCAGCCTGCGTCTTGGCATCGATCTGCACGTGCTTGAATTGGTAGCCGAGCGTCTTGTAGATGCGCTGGAAGTTCAGCCAGTTCATGAAACCGGTAGTGGTGAAAAATACCGGCTTGCCGCTGAAGTCGCCCCAGCACTTGTATTGGCCGGCGTCCTTGGCCGATGTGGCCATGAACGACTCCATCGGATAGGCGTACCAGGCGTGCACCAGCCTCGCCTTTATTGGAATGTAGTACCTAAATGCTCCTTCGTCAGCGTAGAGCTGGGTCATGCCGACGTCGGCCGTGTATCCGACCTCTCCGATGCCATCCATTGCCGCTTTCATGGCGGTGATGGTCGACGCATAGGGATTGACGGTGACGGTATATTCGCCGCTGAGCGCCTCTTCGACGATCTTGACCATCGAATCGGCGACTTTGTAGCCAAAGGAATCGACGCTGGCCGTCGCCCAGCGGATCGACTTGCGCTGCGCTTCGGCTGGCTGCAGCGTCAATGCGACAAGGACGGAGGCAACGGCCGCTGGGAACACGGTACAGATTTGGCTTGGGTTCTTTTTGGGCATCAAGTCCTCCTATCGATCAGGTGCTTGACGTGTCGCTGCCGCCGCAGGCAAGTGGCGCGATAACATCTTATCCTAATATTGCCCCGATGGTCCCGCCATGTGGGTTACGCGCGGAACGAGCCGGATTGATCTTGATCAAGTCGATAAGCACATTGGTCGCTAACATTTATATATTGACCTCACCGTCTTGAAAGAGGGGCGGGCTATGAAAGCTTCCGATGTCATGGTTTCTAAAGTGATCACCGTAGGACCGAACACTACCGTCCAGGAGATCGCTAATATCCTTCTATCCAACCGCATCAGTGCCGTACCGGTGGTTGACGCTCTCGGCGCGCTCATCGGAATTGTTAGCGAAGGTGACCTCATTCACCGCGTCGAAGCCGGAACCGAGCGTCATTACTCGTGGTGGCTCCAGCTCGTGAGTGACAAGGCCGCCCTAGCGCACGACTTCTTAAAGTCTCACGCGGTCAAAGCCGCCGACGTAATGACCAAGCGAGTGATCACCGCAAACCCCGATCTGCCGGTCGGCGAGTTGGCATCCTTGCTTGAAAAATACCGAATCAAGCGTGTGCCGATTGTAGAGAATGGAAAACTCGTCGGCATCGTAAGCCGGGCCAATTTACTTCAAGCGTTGGCAGCTCTGCGTCGGGATATCCCTGTCGAATCCAGGCCAGAAGATTCAGTCCTGCGTGAAAGAGTTCTTTCTGAGATCAGGTCGAAGTTGTGGGCAAGCGCTTCGCAGATCAATGTGATTGTCCACGATGGTGTGGTCGAGTTGTGGGGTGCCGTCGATACGCAAGATGAGAAGGACGCGCTCCGCGTGGCAGCGGAATTGACCCCCGGCGTTCGTACTGTCGCGGATTACATAGGGATCAATAAGATTCATTCTGCGATATGAGAGGCAACCACTGTCGGAACTGTGCCAATACCGCGACCCGCCCGTCAGCCCGCCTTCGCAAACCCGTACAGCGCCTGCGGATTCTCCACCAGGATGCGGCGGCGCGTCTCTTCGTCCGGCGCCCACTCGAACAGCAGGTCGAGCAGCACGGCGTCGTCCGGCTTCGGCGGCGCGCTCGGGTGCGGCCAGTCGCTGCCCCACACCATGCGCTCCGGCGCCGCCTTGACGAAGGCCTGCGCGACCTTGGTCACGTCGGCGTAGCTCGGCGGCCCCACCTTGGTGTCGAGATAGGCGCCGGACACCTTCACCCAGGTGCGGCCCTTGTCGATCAGCCGCTGGATGGTCTTGAACGCCGGGTCGTCGACGCTGGCCGGCTGCGGCAGGCGGCCCAGATCGTCGAACAGAAATCATGCCGTCTAAACCACGAGCCAGATGTCTGTTCTTGGCCCATCGCGTCGATTACAGCGATGAGAAAATCCGTCCGGTGTCGGAGGTAAAGCAGAAGTGCCTAGCGCGCGCTCGAAACGTCGCGAATGACCCACAGCGGTCATGCAGTGCCCCTCATTCGATCACCTCGTCGGCGCGCGCAAGCAGCATCGGCGGCACGTCGAGGCCGAGCGCCTTAGCGGTTTTGAGGTTGATCACCAGTTCGAAAGTTGTCGGTCGCTCCACGGGTAGGTCGCCCGGATTGCTACCCTTTAAGATCCTGTCGACGAAGTAGGCCGCCCGTCTATGCATGCCCGCGTAACTTGGCCCGTAAGACATCAGCCCGCCGGCCTCGACCAATTCACGGTAGGCGTGCACCCCTGGGAGGCGCTGTTGGGCGGCGAAGTTCATAATGCGCGCGCGGTTGTGCAGGAAGAGACGATCCGCCAGCACGAACAGCGCGCCCGGCCGCTCCCTGACGATCGTTGTGAATGCCCCTTCGATCTCTTCAAGGGTCCGTACCCCCAAGGACAGCATCTTCATCCCCAACAGGTCGGCCGCCGTCCTTGTCTCTCTTTCCTGGATGACTTGTACCGGGCTGCCGGCATTCCAAAGCACGGCGATGTGGGAGATTTGGGGAACGACTTCCCTGAGCAGCTCCAGCCGTTTCCCTTCTATCTCCGGGGAGATCGAGGTCACCCCGGTGATGTTCCCGCCGGGCCGCGCCAGGCTTGCGACGAGGCCAGTGGCGACAGGTTCACCGACTGCCACCATGACGAGGGGGATCGACGATGTCGCCTTCTTGACCGCAAGCGAGGCCGGCGTGCCGGCGGTCACGATCACATCGACGTTGAGGGCGATCAGTTCGGCGATGAGAGTGGGAAAGCGCTCATATTTTCCTTCGGCCCACCGATACTCGATGAGGATGTTGCGGCCTTCTTCGTAGCCCAGATTGCGCAACCCGTCGCGGAACGGCTCGACCAGATTGGCTTCAAGCGCGGCGGTCGAGTTCCCCAGGAAACCCACTCGCGACGCCTTTCCCGACTGCTGCGCGCGCGCTGCCCGCGGCCAGGCGGCCACAGCGCAGCCAAGAAGGGTGACGAACTCGCGCCGCCTCAAATGATTGAACCTCATTTGCCGCCACCGGTTCGAGGACCGCATTGCATCCTACTCAAAATTGCAAGTCCTGGTCAGTGGGTTTTGTGACCTAGGTTCACAGCGCGCCTGGAGATTGAGAGAGTCCGGTTTTGCACTTCTCGGACATGTCGCGATGTCCGACTTGAGTCTGCAATGCGCCCCAAAGCGGACATAGATCAACCGTGGCTCATCAGCCACGATTTATGAGTACACGGCCTGGTTACCCGGCCCGCCGCCAATAATGGCGGCCGGTAGTGTCTCGACAGTACCCTTTACTCTTCAGAAAGGCTTGGGGGGTCCTTTTGCGGCTTTTCCGCCTTAGGCGTGTTGTGTTCTTCTAAACGCTTCTGCGGCGTTGCCGGGCGCGGTGATGTGGCTGTCCATCCCAATGGGAAGTTTCCAGCCCTGCCGCTGTCTGAGCAAGCAGCGAGCACGGTCCCGCAAAGCACTAATGTAACAAGGCGCATCATGACGCGTGGCCTCGCAGCGCGCCCGCCGGGCGCCGCAATCGTCAGACTGACTTAGTAGCCGTGACCCCCTGCGACGGGCGTAGCGCACGCCTGAACCTTGGCCAAAAGGTGACCGGGCGGGTTTCCTCAGGTGGGGGTCACGATTTTGGGAGCCGGATCTCGTAGCGCATCATCAACAGAGCCCGCGCCCTTACTCTCGCGCAACCGGTTCCCTCCACGGATGATTTGCACGGTCCCGCCCGGATATGGGCTCCAAAAATCCAACAACGAGGTGAGCTAATTCACATTTTGATTGGATTCTGTCGCGCGAGAATGGCTCTCGCGACCACAAACAGGCTGTCGCTAAGAGGAAGGGGCAAGCCGTGAGCACCGCCAAGATCATCTGGACTTCGGACATCACGTGGGTCCTGACTTATTCGGCTCTGGTTACGCTGCTCTTGCTGTCGTGGGCATATGTCCCGGCGTGAGGCGCAGCGATGAAATCCTTAGTCGTCAAACGCTCCATCGTCATGGCAGGCCGCAAGACGAGCGTGAGCCTTGAAGATCCGTTCTGGTATGCGCTCAGGAGCATCGCCAGCGCTCGCGGCATGACGACAAAGGACCTCGTCGCCGCCATCAATACGGATCGTCAAAGCGGCAACCTGTCATCGGCCATTCGCATGTTTGTGCTCGACTTCTATCGCGCTCAGATTTCCGAGCCTGAGAAGCGCGGCACAACGCGAGAGACTGTGGTCGCTAGTTCTATGCGGGGCCAATCTGGCAGCACGTCCGATTAGCCACCGCGCCGATGCCCGACTCTCCAGGATGCTCGGGGATAGTCCTACGCTTCCAGCCAGCGCCCGCGCGTCAGCCCGCCTTCGCAAACCCGTACAGCGCCTGCGGATTCTCCACCAGGATGCGGTGGCGCGTCGGCTCCGGCGCCCATTCGAACAGCAGGTCGAGCAGCACGGCGTCGTCCGGCTTCTGCGGCGCGCTCGGGTGCGGCCAGTCGCTGCCCCACACCATGCGCTCCGGCGCCGCCTTGACGAAGGCCTGCGCGACCTTGGTCACGTCGGCATAGCTCGGCGGCCCGACCTTGGTGTCGAGATAGGCGCCGGACACCTTCACCCAGGTGCGGCCCTTGTCGAGCAGCCGCTGGATGGTCTTGAACGCCGGGTCGTCGACGCCGGCGGGCTGCGGCAGGCGGCCCAGATGGTCGAACACGATCGGGCAGGGCAGGCGGTCCCACAGGCTGGCGGCGTCGACGATCTGATCGCCGCGCATGTGGATCTGCACGTGCCAGCCGAGATCGTTCACGCGCTTGGCCAGAGGCTCGATCATGTCGAACGTGGTGGTCGCGGTGCGCGGATCGAACTGGGTGAAGCGGATGCCGCGAATGCCGCCCTGCGCGAAAACCTTCAGCTCGGCGTCGGTGACCGTCGGATGCACGACGGCGACGCCGCGCGCGTTGCCGAGCTGCGCGATGGCGTCGAGCGTGACGCGATTGTCGGTGCCGTAGGCGGCGGGCGACACCACCACGGTGCGGGTGGTGCCGATGCGCTGCTGCAGCAGCCGATACTCGGCGGCGCGGGCGTTGCTCTGCATCCGCGATTGCGGCCGCGACGGCGGAAAGCGGTCGCCGTCGTAGACGTGCATGTGGCAGTCGCAGGCACTGGCCGGCGCCTTGAGCTTCGGCGCTTCGGTGCCGGACGAATTCGGCACCGGCTGATCGGCGCGGCCCGCTTGCGGCTCCAATGCTCCGGCTGCGCCCAAGACCGCGATCCCCGTTCCCTTCAGGAAAGTCCGACGTCCGATCGCATTGTCGTTCATGGGATGTCCCTCTGCAAACGATCGCCTGGCTGCGTTTGACGCGTTTTCCGCGGCGAACCGGTTCCCACCCCCGGATCAAGCCCGGGGGCGAGCTTTCGCCAAAAAACGCATGGCGTTACTTTATTCTCCCGTTCGCATCGGCGGATAGGGGCTCCTGCCACTTTCCAATGACCGTGCCGGCAGCCATAACCGGCCGCGATGGATGAACCAGCGGATTGCGCTAGGCTGATCAGCCCGACGTGCTAAGGAAGGTGGCAGCTGTTCATAGCGCGATATGGGTGGTCAGATGGCTGTCGACAGAACACGACGAACCAGCGGCCCGCGGGATGCGGCCGAGGCGGCGTTCAAGGCGGCAACAACGAAGCCTGCGGAACCTATTCCGAAGCAACCGTCGCTTCCGAATGCCAAAGAGCTCGTCTCTTTGCGCATCGATCGGGACGTTCTTGAATACTTCCAGGAGGCCGGGCCCGGCTGGCAAGACCGCATCAATGACGCGCTGAGAAAAGTCGCCGGGAAGTAGCCGGCTCTGCAACGAGGGACATGACAGTGGCTGATGGTTCGAAGGAAAATCGTGGAGGCACCAAGGCGCTGCCGCAGCATGAGGCGGATGCTCGGGCGCTGCGTGAGAAAACCGCGCGCCTGCGCGAGCTCCGGCTGGCTCAGGAGGCGGCCAACAAGACCGCCACCGGCGCGGCCACCGTGGGCAGGAACGCTGCGATCAAGAAGAAGCCCCGCAAGTCGGGTGAGAAGGCCGTACCCCTATCGGACTGGCTGAGCACTCAGCAAAAGGAAGGTCGCCGCAATTGAGGCCCGGGCTGCCAGCTTACGGTCCGCTCACACCTTCGTTTTTCGCCCCTGGATGTCCTTCACGTCGGTGAAGGCCATGCCGGGACTCTGCCGACCGGTGTAGTCGAGATCGAAGGCGTTGCGCGCCAGGAAGACGAGATCGCCATCGAGGTCCTCCGCGATGGCCGGGCGATGAGCCGCCACGAACCGATCGAGCGTCTTGCGGTCTTCCGCGGTGATCCAGCGTGCAAGCTGGAATTCAGCCACGTCCCAATTCACCTCCAATCCGTACTCGTCGCGGAGCCGTGCCCGCAGCACATCGAGTTGCAGCGGACCGACCACGCCGACCAGCGCAGGCGAGCCGTCGGTCGGCCGAAACACCTGCACGACCCCCTCCTCGGCCATCTGCTGCAGCGCCTGTTTCAGTTTCTTGGCCTTCATGGCGTCGGGCAGCCGCACCCGGCGCAGGATCTCCGGCGCGAAGCTCGGCACGCCCACGAAATTGAGGTCTTCCCCTTCGGTCAGGGTGTCGCCGATGCGCAGCAACCCGTGATTGGGAATGCCGACCACGTCGCCGGCGTGGGCTTCCTCGGCGAGCGCACGATCCTGCGCGAAGAAGAATTGCGGCGCCTGCAGGCTCATGACCTTTCCGGTCCGCACCTGCTTGACCTTCATGCCGCGGGTGAGCTTACCGGAGCACAGCCGCACGAAAGCGATGCGGTCGCGATGGTTCGGGTCCATGTTGGCCTGCACCTTGAACACGAACGCCGACATGTCGGCTTCCGAGGCCGTCACCACCCGTTTGTCGGCCGCCTGCGCCCGCGGCGGCGGCGCCACCGAGCCGAGCGCGGCGAGCAAGTCGCCGACGCCGAAGTTCTTGAGGGCACTGCCGAAGAACACCGGCGTCAGATGGCCCTCCCTGAAGGCCCGCAGGTCGAATCGTTTGCAGGCCTCGCGCACCAGGTCGAGTTCGCCGCCGATGACCTCGATGTCGAGATTGGCATTGAGCGCAGCGACTTCGGCGATCGTCATGTCGCGCAGCTTGCCGGCCGTCCCGGCATCGCCTTCGAGCAAACGCACGCCTCCGGTCTCGATATCGATGGTGCCGACGAAGTCACGCCCGCGCCCGACCGGCCACGTGATCGGCGCGGTGTCGAGCGCCAGCGTCTTCTCGATCTCGTCGATGAGGTCGAACGGGTCGCGGCTCTCGCGGTCCATCTTGTTGACGAAGGTAATGATCGGAATGTCGCGCAGCCGGCAAACCTCGAACAGCTTGCGGGTGCGCGCCTCGATGCCCTTGGCCGCGTCGATCACCATGACGGCCGAGTCGACCGCCGTCAGCGTCCGGTAGGTATCCTCCGAGAAGTCCTCGTGGCCGGGCGTGTCGAGCAGATTGAACACGCGGCCGCCGTGCTCGAAGGTCATCACCGAGGTGACGACCGAAATGCCACGCTCGCGCTCGACCGCCATCCAGTCCGAACGGGCCGCTCGCCGGTCGCGCTTGGCCTTGACCTGGCCGGCGAGCTGGATCGCCCCGCCGAACAGCAGCAGCTTCTCGGTCAGCGTGGTCTTGCCCGCGTCCGGGTGGGAGATGATGGCAAAGGTGCGGCGCCGCTCGACCTCGGTTGCAAGCGGGGACCGAGCGGGGGCGCCCTCGGGGGCGCGAATAGGTATGTTCATGGCCGGGTGGATGTGGCAGTTCCGGCCGGCCGGATCAAGGCCGGATTGCCGTCCGGCTGACCAGTTCATGCGACTGTCGTCCTCGCGCAAGCGGGAACCAAAGAACCGCAGGTCGGGTCGAGTTCTTCACGAACGCGGCAGGCTGGCGTCCATCAGGAAACGCATGGACTCGGCTTAGGTCGGCAGCGGATGATGCTGCTCCTGGTCCACGAGTTCGCCTGCGAATTTCAATGCCGCGCGGATATCCTCGATGGTCAGGTCGTACTCGCGCTGGACTTCCTCGAAGCTCATCCCGCCCGCCAGGCTGCCAACCACAATGGCCACAGGCGTCCGCGTACCGCGAATCACCGGTTTGCCGTGGCAAATTTTCGGATCAATGACAATTCGATCGTTCATTGTGTCCGCGATGGTACGCATTACCTCGATCGCAGGCAAGTGAAGCATGCCGATCGTATCGCTGCGCGATGCGGCACCGAGGACTTACTCCACCAGCATGGCGAACCGCGTCCGTTGCGCCTGCCGGACGTGATCGCGCGCGGCTTTTTCGGCTTCGTCGGGGTCCCGGCGCTCCATCGCCAGCACGATGCGGCGGTGCTCGGCGTCCGTTTCACGCGGCCGGTTCGGCACCCGGAAGGTGTTGCTGTGGAGCAGCGCCAGCGCGTCGTGCATGCCGTCGAGGGTCGCAATCAAATAGCGGTTGATGTATACAATCCAGCCTTAGGATTGACCGCTCATCGCGCGCGCAGCAGGACGCCGCGCGAGAGCGGCCTTCGACGTTTCGGCACACGGAGAGCAGCATGGCCCGCACCGGCGGTGAAACGGCCTTAAAGCAGCGGATGCAATACCGCGGGCTGCGCGGCTGGCTCGAGCAGGTCGACAAGCTCGGCGAGTTGCGCAAGGTCGACGGCGCCCACTGGGACGTCGAGATGGGCGCGCTCACCCACATGCTCACCGAAAAGAGCCGCGGCGCCGCGCCGGCGATCCTGTTCGACAACGTGCCGGGCTACCCACAAGGCTATCGCACCTTGTACGGGCAGCTCTCGTCGGTGCGCCGCATCGCGCTCACGCTCGGTCTGCCGCTCAAATACGAGCGCAAGGTCGACATCGTGCAGAAATACCACGCCCGCATGCAGGAGCTCAAACCGCTGCCGCCGCGCTTCGTCAATGACGGGCCGATCCTCGAGAACGTGGTCGAGGGCGACGACGTCGACGTACTGAAATTTCCAGTGCCGCTGCACCACGAGCGCGACACCGCCCGCTTCATCGGCACCGCCGATTGCGTGATGACGCAGGATCCCGACTCCGGCTGGTTCAACCTCGGCGCCTATCGCAGCCAGGTCTATGACGGCAAGACCGTCGGCTGCCAGATCACCGAGGGCAAGCACGGCCGCATCCATCGCGACAAATATTTCGAGCGCGGGGAGCCGATGAAGGTGGTGATCCTGTGCGGGCAGGACCCGCTGTTGTTCATGCTGTCGTCGAGCCCGCTCCCCGAAGTGGGCGAGATGGACATCGCCGGCGGGCTTCGCGGCGAGCCGATCGACGTGGTGCGCGGGCCCTATACCGGCTTTCCGATCCCGGCCGATTGCGAGATCGCGATCGAAGGCGAGACGGTGCCCGGGCAAGTGCGGCCGGAAGGGCCGTTCGGCGAATGGATGGGCTATTATTCGGACGACACCCAGGACCGGCCTTACGTCAACGTCAAGACCATCCTTCACCGCAACGACCCGATCCTCACCTGCGCGCCGCAGCACAAGCCGGTCGACGAGACCGGGTTGCTCAAGGGCATCGCCGGCGCAGCGCAAATCTGGCGAGCGCTCGACGCTTGCGGCGTGCCCGAGGTCTTGGGCGTGTGGAACCACGAGGCCGGGCCCGCCACCCGCTTCACCGCGATCCAGCTCAAGCAGCGCTATCCGGGCCACGCGCGCCAGGCGCTCCACATCGCGGCCTCCTGCCAGGGCGGCGCCTATGCGGGCAAGTGGACCGTGGTGGTCGACGAGGACATCGACGCCGGCGACCTCGACCAGGTGCTGTGGGCGATGTGCACGCGCTTCGATCCGCTCACCGACATCGACACCATTCAGAAGGCCTGGGCCTCCAAGCGCGACCCGCTGTTTCTGCCCGGCAACTTCAACAACCGCATCTTGATCGACGCCTGCATCCCCTATGACAAGAAGCTCAAGGGCACGTTCCCGGTCACGGTCGATGTCAGCGCCGATCTGCGCCGCAAGCTATGGGCGAAGTTCCCGCAACTGTTTCCGAAGTCGTAGGATGGGTTGAGCCTCAAGCGCGTTTACGCGCGTCTTCGAACGCGCTATGGCGAAACCCATCGCGATGGCGCCAATTTCGAGGAAGGTGATAGGTTTCGCTGCGCTCAACCCATCCTACGATTCGTTTGCTCGAGGAAAGTCATGAAAATCACGCCCGCCTGTGGCATCGGCATCGCCCTCCTGGCCGCCCTCGCGGCGCAGCCTGCGCGCTCCGCCGGGGTCGAGGATTTCTACAAGGGCAAGACCGTTTCGCTGGCCATCGGCTACAGCGTCGGCGGCGGCTACGACGCCTATGGGCGCCTGGTGGCGCGCCATCTCGGCAAATACATCCCCGGCCAGCCCAACGTGCTGGCGCAGAACATGACCGGCGCCGGCAGCCTCAAGGCCGCCAACTATATCTATTCGGTGGCGCCGAAGGACGGCCTGGCGATCGGAACGTTTTCGCGCAGCCTCGCAATCGCGCCGCTGCTCAACAAGGCGGAATTCGACAGCACCAAGTTCACCTGGATCGGCAGCGTCACCGACGAGGTCAGCCTCTGCGTCACCCGCCACGACTCGCCGGTGAAGACCTTCAATGATCTGCTGGCCAAGCCATCGACCTTCGGCGGCGAGGGCGCCGGCTCCGACCCGAACGTCTTCGCGCTGCTCTATCGCAATGTCTTCGGCGCCAAGATCAAGCTCGTCCAGGGCTATCCCGGCACCAATGAGATCCAGCTCGCCACCGAGCGCGGCGAGGTCGATGGGCTTTGCGGATTGTCCTGGAGCACGCTGAAAGGCCGCTATCCGCATTGGCTCGGCGAGCGGAAGGCCAACATCCTGGTGCAGGCGGGAATCAAGACGCAGGCGGAGCTGCCCAACGTCCCGGCGGCGACCGATCTCGCGAAGGGGCCCGAGCAGCGTCAAATCCTCACTCTGATCCTGATCGGGCAGGCGATGGCGCGTCCGTTCGCGGCGCCGCCCGGCATTCCGGCCGACCGCAAGGCGGCGTTGATCGCCGCCTTCGACCGCACCATGCAAGACCCGGATTTTCTCGCCGAGGCGCAGCGACTCAACGTCGACGTCAATCCGGTCCCCGCGGCCAAGCTCGATGCCCTGCTGGCGGAGGCCTATGCGACGCCCAAGGACGTCATCGCCAAGGCCGCCAAGGCGCTGGCGGATTAGAGAGTCTGTAGGGTGGGCAAAGGCGCGCTGATCGGTCTTGACGGTGGGCAAAATCGCGCGCGCCATAGCCCGTCGAAGACGGGCGTAAGAACGCCCTGGTGGCCCACCACGGACGGTACGGCCGGCGATTTTGCCCACCCTACGAACGTGCGCGCGCGGGGACAGCCATGGCCGGATTGATCGGAGCGCGCATTCCTCGCCTCGAGGATCGTCCGCTGCTCACCGGCCGCGGGCGTTTCGTCGACGATATCGAGCTGCCGGGACTGCTGCACGCGGCGTTCGTGCGCAGCCCGCATCCGCACGCCTTGATCCGCGGCCTCGACTCGCAAGCCGCCCGCGCGCTCGCCGGCGTGCATGCGGTGCTCACGCTCGACGATCTTGCGCCGGTCATGGCCAGGCGGCGGATGCTGCGCCATTCCAATTCGGGGACGCCGCTCGACCGGCTGTGGTCGTTCGCGCTCGCCGACGGCGAGGTCTCCTATGTGGGCGAGACCGTCGCCATCGTGGTCGCCGACGACCGCTACACTGCCGAGGACGCGGCCGCGCGGGTCGAGGTCGACTACCAGGTGCTGCCGGCGGTGGCCGATTGCCGCCAGGCGGCGGCGCCGAACGCGCCGGCGGTGCGGCGCGAGCTCAACAGCAACATCGTCTCGACCTTCAAGGTCGCCTACGGCGACGCCGCGGCGGCCTTCGGCAAGGCCGCGCATGTGTTCCACGAGGAGCTCTGGCAGCATCGCGGCGCCGCGCATCCGATCGAAGGCCGCGGCCTGGTCGCCGAGCTCCGCCGCATCGACGACAGCATGACGGTCTGGGCGTCGACCCAGAAGGCGCACGACCTGTTTCAGTCGCTGACTGCGCTCCTTGATTTCGACGAAAGCCGGCTGCGGGTGGCGACGCCCGACGTCGGCGGCGGCTTCGGTCCCAAGCTCTGCGTCTATCCGGAAGATATCGCGGTGGTGGCGGCCGCCAAGCTGATGCAGCGCTCGGTCAAATGGATCGAGGACCGGCGCGAGCATTTCACCAATGCGGCGCAGGAGCGCGACCAATATTGGTCGGTCGACATCGCGGTCGACGCCGACGCCAAGCTCCTCGGCGTGCGCGGCCGGCTCATCCACGAGCTCGGCGCCTATGCGTTGCAGGACGTCAACATCCCCTACAATTCAGCCTCCATGATGAGCGGGCCCTATCTGCTTCCCGCATTGGCCATGGAGGTCACCGTCGCCGCCACCAACAAGACCCCGGTGTCGTCGGTGCGCGGCGCCGGCTATCCGCAGGCCGCGTTCGCGATGGAGCGGCTGATGGATCGCGTCGCGCGCGAATTGAGATTGGAGCGCGCGGAGCTGCGGCGGCGCAATCTGATCCCGCCCGAGAAGATGCCCTATACCAAGCCGCTCAAGGCGCGCTCCGGCGCCAGCATGCAATACGACAGCGGCGATTATCCGGCCTGCCAGGCGCAAGTCCTGCGGGCGGCCGGCTGGGACGACTTCCTGCAGCGGCAGGCCGCCGCGCGCGCGCAAAGCCGCTATCTCGGCATCGGGCTCGCGCACGGCATCAAAGGCACCGGCCGCGGGCCGTTCGAATCGGGGCTGGTGCGGGTGTCGAACACCGGACGGGTGTCGGTGTTCACCGGCGCTGCCGCGATCGGGCAGGGGCTGGGCACGGCGCTGGCGCAGATTTGCGCCGGCGAGTTGGGCATGCGCGCCGAGGACGTGACCGTGGTGCCCGGCGACACCGGCCGCGTGGCGCTCGGGCTCGGCGCCTTCGCCAGCCGCCAGACCGTGACCGCCGGCTCCTCCGTGCTGCTGGCGGCGCGCGCCGTCGCCGGCAAGGCGAAGAAGCTCGCCAGCCACGTGCTGGAAGCGGCCGAGCACGACCTCGAGATCGCCGACGGCGAGGTGCGCGTGGTCGGCGCACCGCAGCTCAACGTCAAACTCGGCGAGCTGGCGCGCATCCTCAAAGGCGCGCCCGGTTACGGCTTTCCGCCCGACGTCGAGCCGGGTCTCGACGCCAACGTCAACTGGCGCACCGACGCGCTCGCCTATGCCAATGCCTGCCACGTCGCCGAGGTCGAGGTCGATATCGACACCGGCGGGGTCAAGATCGTCAACTATGTGGCGGTGCAGGACTCCGGCACCCTGATCAATCCGATGATGGTCGACGGCCAGGTGCGCGGCGGCGTGGCGCACGGCATCGGCAATGCGATCCTCGAATGGATGGGCTTCGACGAGGCCGGCCAGCCGGTCACCACCACGTTTGCCGATTACCTGTTGCCGACGGCCATGGAAATCCCCGCGATCGAGACGCTCTACCTGGAGACGCCGTCGCCGCTCAATCCGCTCGGCGCCAAGGGCGCCGGCGAGGTCAGCACCATCCCGACCGCCGCCGCGGTGATCTCGGCGATCGAGGACGCGCTGCAGCCGTTCGGCGTTCGCATTGCGCAGACGCCGGTCACGCCGGCCAAGCTGGTCGAGCTGATCGCCAATGGCGTAAGGTCGTGAAGCGATGAGCAGCGACAGGCTCACAAATCCCTGGTCGTCATGCCCGGCCTTGTGCCGCAATATGAAGCGCCGCAAGTCGGGTATACCCGACTTGCGGTGACAAGCCCGGCCATGACGTGGAGTGTGTGATGCGTACCGGTCAGGACTATCTTCGCTCGCTCAATGACGGCCGCCAGGTGTTCGTCGACGGCGAGCTGGTCAAGGACGTGACCAGGCACGTGGCGTTCCGCGAGGCCGCCCGCTCGATCGCGAGGCTCTACGACATCGCGGCCGCCCCGGACATGCGCGAGCGCATGACCTTCGTCTCGCCCAACACCGGCGAGCCGGTGCTGCGCGCCTATCAGATTCCCAAGAGCCACGCCGATCTGCGCGCCCGGCGGCTGTTCTCGGAAACCTGGGCCGAGGCCACCTTCGGCCTGATGGGGCGCACGCCCGATCACGTCGCCGGCTTCTTCTGCGGCTATGCGGCGACCCCGGGCGTGCTCGCGGCCGGCGGCCAGAAGTTCGCCGACAACGTGGTCGCCTTCTACGAGCACATGCGCGACCACCATAGCTACGCCGCCTATGCGATCGTCCCGCCGCAGATCGACCGCAGCAAGCCCGCCCACAAGCAGAGCGATCCGACGCTCTACGCCGGCGTGGTCAAGGAGCGCGACGACGGCATCGTCATCTCCGGCGCCCAGCAGCTGGCGACCGGCGGCGCCATCGCCGACTACATCCATCTGAGTTGCATCCATCCGCTGCAGCCGGGCGACGAGAACTACGCCAATTGCGTGGCGGTGCCGGTCAATGCCCCGGGGCTCAAGCTCTATCCGCGACGGCCTTTTGCGATCGGTGCCACCAATTCCTTCGACTATCCGCTGTCGAGCCGCTTCGACGAGACCGACAGCTACGTGATCTTCGACAACGTGTTCGTGCCGTGGGAGCGGGTCTTCATCTATCGCAACCTCGACGTTTCGCGCGACCAGTGGTGGAAGACGCCGTCGCACGCCTACGGCAATCACCAGGCGCAGGTGCGCTACGTCACCAAGCTGCGGTTCATGATCGGCCTCACCCAGCGCATGAACGAGATGACCGGCAATGCCGCCAATCCGGCGGTGCAGATCATGATGGGCGAGCTCGCCGCCCTGGTCTCGGTCTACGAGTGCATGCTGCTGGCGCACGAGACCATGGCGCCGATCGACCAGGACGGCGTGCTGTGGCCGTCGAAGATGGCGCTCTATTCGGCGATGGCGCTGCAGTCGGAGCTCAACGGCCGCATGCTCGAGATCATCCGCGAGCTCACCGGCGCCGCCATGATCACGCTGCCGTCCTCGCTGCGCGATTTCGAGAATGCGGAGATCGCCGCCGACGTCGAGCGCTACATGCGCTCGGCCTCCTCCGACGCCAAGAGCAAGGTGGCGCTGATGCGGCTCGCCTGGGACTTCATCGGCTCGGAGTTTGGCAGCCGCCACCAGCAATACGAGAAGTTCTACGGCGGCGCGTCGTTCCTGGTGAAGCAGAACGTCTATCGCAATTTCGATTTCAAGCGTGCGTGTGCGCTGGTCGATGCCGCGCTCAACTTGCCGCCGATCGCGTCGGATTGACCGCTGGCGCTTGGCCGCCGCCCTCATCCTGAGGAGCGCGCATGCCGCGCACATTCGGCAAGATCGCACTTGCGTGCGCGCGTCTCGAAGGCGACCGATCTCGGGTTTACCCGAGATCGGCACTTTAAGTGCGCAAGTCGGCAACAGCCGACTTGCGATGGCGGCCCGGATCGGGGCGGCCTCGTGCTTCGAGACGCATCGCAGCGCAGCCTTGCTTGTGGAACTTATTGTGCTTGCCTCGCGCTGCGATGCTCCTCAGCATGAGGCCGAGAGAAAGCTGTTACCGCCAAATGCAACATACGCAAGCTTCGTGCCGCGCGGGGGTGCCTCAGGATGACGGGTAAACAATTGCGGCACTGGCATTACTTCCACAAATGCGAAAACTGCGTCGCCACGACGCTCTCATACGGCACATCGCCCTTGAGTATCCCGATATCCCGCGAGAACTGGTTCATGCCGGCGACGAAACCCTTCGAGATCGACGCATCGTAATAGGGCAGGTCGCGGCGGATGAGCTCGGCGATCAGCTCGGCCTCGGATGGCGGAAACAGCTTGCGGCCGATTTTCGTGGCGCGCGAGACATCTTCCTTCAGCGCCGCCTGCGTTTTCACCAGCGCCCGCACGGCGGCGGCCGCGGTCTCGGGCGAGCGCTCGATCAGCCGATCGCTCGCGGCGATCGACGCCATCGTGTAGTTGAAGCACGGCTTCGGCCCGTCGCCGCGGCGCACGTCGAGCACCATGGTGCCGACGCCGCGGCGCACCGCCACCTCGGCGCCCATGCCGTTCGCCCAGAAGCCGTCGATCTTGCGCTCTTCTAGTGCTTTTGCCGCAGTCACCCCGAAATTGACGCCGGCGCCCTGCGCGCCCGGCACCGGCGCGATCTTCACCTGGTCGCGGGCGAGGTCGATGCCGGCCTCGATGAGCAGGCGGCGCAGCCCCATCTCGACCCAGGGCGCGGCGCCGATGCTTTTGCCTTTCACCACGCCGACGTCGCCGCGCCGGGCGCCGAAGTCCTTGTGCATGACCAGGAACCAGTACATGCCCTGCGCCTGCGCGCAGAGAAGCTTGGCGCCCTGCCACTGCGGGAACGCCGCCAGCGCCGAATGCGCCGAGCCGCCGACGAAATCGACCGCGCCGTCGCGCAGCGCCGCGTAGCACTTGTCGACGGGGTAGATCATCTCGAGCGCGACGTCGAGGCCTTCCTGCTTGAACAAGCCGAGCTCGATCGCGGCGATCGCCGGGAAATAGGAATTGGAGATCATGTCGGGCACGGCGAGTTTCATTTGTTAGGCTTCACCGGCGTGTTCATGGCGACGTCGCTGCGCCGCTCGTTGGCGAGGTTCTTGCCAAGCTCGAAATACTCGCTCCTCGCCGCCATCTCCGCCTGGCGCTCCAGATCCTGCGGCCAATGGCCGAGATCGTAGCCGTGCCATGGCGCCTGCGGCGCAAGCGCCGGCAGCCCGAGCCGCTCCCAGATCGCCTTGGCCTGCTCCATGAATTCGCGCTTCGGCAGCGCCACCGGCGCGTAGGTGCCCTTGAGCATGGCGTTGATCAGCACCGCCGCGCTCTCGCCGCCGTCGTGCGGGCCGCGCGGTCCGTGGCCGGGATCCTTGTGCGGGACCACCTTCAAATCGTGCTGCGGCTGGCAGCGATAGGACATCGCCCAGAACAGCGCGTCGGCGTTTTCCGGATCGATGTCCTCGTCGACCGCGACGATCCACTTGCCGGCGAAGCGATGCAGCGCCGACGCCCCGTAGAGCGCGCGCCAGACCTCGCTCTCCGGTGTGCCGCGCGCGAGCTGGATCGCGATCACCGCATAGAGGCTGGTCAGCGGCTCGTGCATCGCGACCCGCGTCACGCTCTTGATGCCGAGCACCGAGCTGAGGTGATGGAGGTAGACCGGCTCCATCGCCACGCGCCGGATCACGCTCGATTCACTCGGCGTCACTTGACTGATGAACGAGGTGAGGATCGGATGCCGCCGCCGCGTGATCGCGGTGACGTTCATGAAGGCGTTGTATTCCTGCAGGTTGACGTAGCCGTGCGACTCGCCGAACGGCGCCTCCGGCTCCAGCGCCGTGGTGTCGATCAGGCCCTCGATCACGATCTCGGCTTCCGCCGGCACCAGCAGATCGACGGTCTTGGCGCGCACCACGTTGATCGGCCCGCCGGCGAGCGCGCCCGCCACCGCCACCTCGTCGAGGTTGTCGGGCATCTTCTGCACCGAGGCGTAGGACACGACCGGCGGGCAGCCGACCACCACCGCGCAGGGCAGCGGCTCGCCGCGCGCCTTGCACTTCTCCCAATGCGCATAGATGCCGGCGCGCAATTCGACCGACGGGTTCATCCCGAGTCGGCGCGGCGCCTTGAGCTGGCCGCGATAATTGCCGACATTCTGGATGCCGGTGTCGGGGTCCCGGGTGATGTAGTGCCCGGCCGACAGATAAGGGGCGTTGTCGAAGCCTGGCGTCGAGATCGGCACCGGCAAGCCGTCGAGCGCGCCGCCGTCCTTATCGAGGTCGGCGCCGGTGATCACCACCTCCTGGCAGGGCCCGTCGCTCACCACGCGCGGCTTTATCGGCGCGGCGATCGCCTGCACCCAGGTGCGGCCGATCTCATCGAGTGGCTTCCCGAATCCGATACGATAGACCTCGCGGTTCGCCGCCAGACCTGCGACCAGCACCGAGATGTCGTAGCGGCGGCCCTTCGAATCGGTCGGCTGCGTGAACAGGAACGCCTTGCGCTCGGGCTCCGGGATGCCGCCGCGATACTGCCAGCGCACCAGCGGATGCATCTCGGTGTCTTTGTTGATCGGCTCGTCGACGATGTAGAGCAGCCCTTCGCGCGCCAGCGCGAGCACGTGCTCGTGCAGGTCGCGATAGCTGCGCGGGTGCTTCGGCGGCCCGTCCTGATAGCGGTCGAGCACGGTCAACGCACGGGCGGCGGATCGATCATCCATACGGCGCCTCCGCCAAGGCGCGCACTCTAGAACAAAGCCTGGATCCATGCAGCCGCCGCGAATGTCGCGGCATCGCCGTGGGCAAATCCGGTGACCTGCAGGCCGAGCGGCAGCTCTTCGTCCTGCAGCACCGGCAACGAGACCGCCGGAATGCCGAGCAGGGAGGCATGGACCGTGAACACCGGATCGCCGGTCGACGCGAGCCCGAGCGGCGCGGCACCGGGCGCCGCGAGCGTGACGCACGCGTCGCACTCGCTCTCGAGCGCGGCGTAGAGCGCGCGCGCCCGCTCGCGCTCGAGGAGCGCCTGCCGGTAATCGTCGAGCGTCATGGCCTCGGCCTGGGCCAGCCGGTCGAGCATGGCGCGGCTGAGCTTCGTCGCGTCGCGCGCGCGATAGCTGTTGAGCGGCCAGCGCGTCTCCCACGAATTGATCTTCAGCGAGAGCAGCCGCGCCGGCGCAATCGCGGCCTCGACGGCGGCGAGCTTGGCATTGGACTGCCGCGTGAGGATTTCGATTCCGGCGGCCTTGAGCCGCGCCAGCGCATCGTCCATCGCGCGCTTGGCGCCGGCGGAGGCCGCGGCCCAGCCGGCGGTTTCGAGGAAGGCGAGGCGGCGCGGCTTTTGCGGGGTCGGCGCGCTCGAGGGGCCGAACAGGCCGGGATATCCCGGATCGCCGCCGGCGCGGGCGGCGATCTCGTAGGCGACTTGCCAGGCATCCTGCAACGTCGCCGCCAGCACGCCGGTCGCGCTTTGGCTCAAGCCGTCGTGGCTGCCGCCGCGGTTGAGCGCGCCGACCGTCACCTTGAAGCCGACGCAGCCGCAATAGCTCGCCGGGCGGATGGTCGAGCCGATCACCTGCGTGCCGAGCGCGGTGCTGAGCATGCCGGCTGCCACCGCCGCCGCCGAGCCGCTGCTCGAGCCGCCGGGCGTGCGCCTTAGATCGTGCGGGTTGCGGGTGCCGCGCGGCTCGATGGCGGCGAATTCGGTGGTCACCGTCTTGCCGACGATCACCGCGCCCGCCTCGCGCAAGGCGGCGACGCTGGCGGCGTCGCGCTCGGAGCGCCAGCCGACGTAAAGCGGCGAGCCGTTCTCGGTCGGCATGTCGGCGGTCTCGATGATGTCCTTGATGCCGATCGGCATGCCGTCGATCTTCGAGCGCTGCCGGCCGCCGCGCCAACGCGCCGTCGCCTGGTCGGCCGCCACCAGCGCGCCGTCGAGGTTGAGATGCACGAAGGCCCCGATCTTGGGCTCGAGCTCGGCAAGGTCGGCGAGGCAGCGTTCGAGGAAATCGCGCGGCGTGTCGGCGCCGCTCGCAAAGCGAAGGGTCGCCGAGAGATAAGGCTTGAGCGATAGTTTCAGTTTCTCGTCCGGCGCTAGCATGTCACACCACCTTCGCGACCATCGGTACTCTGGACGTCATGCCCGGCCTTGTGCCGGGCATCCACGTCTTCGTTGGCGGCCAAGACGTGGATGGCCGGGACAAGCCCGGCCATGACGGAACGGGAGCTATTTCTTGCTCTCGTCGTAGTAATGAATCTCGTACATCAGGCAACCGCGCTCCGACTTGAACGGGCCATGATAGACGCCGGGCGGCCGGCAGGCATAGGTCGGCGCCTCGAAGCTTTCGCCGCCCTTGCCGCTCTTGTCGTTGCCGACGATCAGGTCGCCCGAGACCAGATAGACCTCTTCCCAATGGTCGTGCACGAACGGCGCGGTGGTGTAGGTGCCCGGGTCGAACCGCATCAGCCGCGTGCGGCTTCCCATCTTGCGGCGCTCGTCGAGGTCGCTCGCGAGAATCTTCTCCTTGATCCCGGACGGGTAGCCCGGCGGCGTGGCCCAGCCGGTGGTCATGTCCACCCGGGTGAACTCGAGATGCGGCTTGTTCATCGGCATTGGTCTCGCTCCGGCAATAGAGTCTCGCGTCATCCCAGGATCGGCAGGCTCTCCACCCGATAGGCGTGGGCGATCTTGCGGCCGCGCACCGGGTCTTCCAGCTCGAATGCGAACTCGCGCGTGGCCCGCACCCCGCCATGCACGGCGAGCGTGCCGCAGAACATCAGCGTGCCGTCGGGCAGCTTTCCGTCCGCGACATGACGCGCGACCAGGGCGCGCGGATCCAGCATCGCGGTCACGGCGCCTTCCTGGTAGAGCACGCGCTGGCCGCCTTCGATGACGTGCGCGCGCAACATCAAGCGGTCCCAGTGCGGCGCCACCTCGTCGAATGTCCAAAAGGCGGCAGCGACCGCCGGACGCCTGGCCGACCGCCTCGATGGTGTCGTCGGTGGTGAGCCGCGCCGCCGCGACCCGATAGAAGATCGGCGTGGTGGCCGGGCGTTTCACGCCGATCGCTTCGAGTTCCTTGATGTGCCTCTCGACCGCGGCGGGATCGCGCCCGGTCCAGCCGGCGACCACGGCTTGGTCGATCGCGACCTTGCTGGGCCGTGCGTCCGATCCGTCATGCAACGTAAGAGAGAGGACGTGCGACACGTGCGCTCCAGGGGAAATGCG